>Ga0209541_10000778_pt1 | contig 63368 bp, 67 predicted proteins | sample RifCSPlowO2_01_FD_184027 | JGI IMG/M metagenome (GOLD analysis project Ga0209541, IMG submission 184027) | Groundwater microbial communities from Rifle, Colorado - Rifle CSP2_plank lowO2_0.1 (SPAdes) (version 2) | ecosystem: Environmental > Aquatic > Deep subsurface > Groundwater | place... | reverse complement strand
CGATGTACTTGAGGTTGCAATGGTTGATCCTCTGGATCTTCAGGTTATTGAATTTATTGAGAAAAAATCCGGTTTAACAATTAAACCTTATCTGGCAACAGAGAAGGCTGTTAACAGGGCTATTGCCGATCAGTATGCAAGAGGTTTATCAACAGAGGTAACAGAAGCGCTAAAAGAAGCAGCACCGGGTGTGAGCCGTTCGTATGTTCAGGCGGCGGATTCGACGATGGTTTTGGGCGAGGCTCCTGTTGCCAGAATCGTGTCAACGCTGCTTGAATACGGGATAAAAGTGAGGGCATCCGATATTCATATAGAGCCCCTGGAAAATGAAACGAGAGTAAGATACAGAATCGATGGAATCCTGCACGAAAAATTGATTTTTCCCCGGAGGATCCATGAGTCAATAGTTTCCAGAATCAAAATTCTGGGAAGTATGAAGATAGACGAAAAAAGAATCCCTCAGGATGCGAGATTTAACTTTAGAGTAGGCCAGGAGGAACTTGATTTGCGGCTTTCGACGCTACCGACAGCCTACGGTGAGAAAGTGGTTATGAGGCTTCTTAAAAAGACCGGAGATGTGCCCTCCTTGCCCGAACTTGGACTCCGGGGCAAGGCACTTTCTAACCTTGATGAGAACATTGCAAGGCCACACGGAATAATATTAATTACCGGTCCGACAGGTTCCGGAAAAACTACGACACTATATTCGATTCTTTCCAAGCTTAACTCTTCAAAGGTAAATATTGTAACTTTGGAAGATCCGATTGAATATCAGATTGGTGGTGTTAATCAGGTGCAAATTAACCCTAAGGCGGGCCTGACGTTTGCTTCGGGCCTGAGATCGATTTTGCGCCAGGATCCGAACATTATTATGGTTGGTGAGATTCGTGACAGCGACACTACAGATCTTGCGGTACAGGCGTCACTAACCGGCCATTTGGTTTTCTCCACACTTCACACTAACAATGCTTCCGGCGCCCTGCCCAGACTTTTGGATATGCACGCGGAACCTTATTTAATTGCCTCAACGGTTAATTGTGTTGTCGGACAGAGGGTTGTAAGGAAGGTTTGTCTAAACTGTAAGGTACCCAAGGCTGTTACGCAGGAAGTTTTAGCAGTTCTTAAGGAACAACTTGGTGAACTTTACGATTTTACCAAAGCCAAAATGACTTTATTTGTAGGGAAAGGTTGTACAACGTGCAACAGCACAGGTTATTTGGGCAGGATCGGCATATTTGAGGTTCTGGTGGTTTCCGAAAAGGTCGCGCGGATGATTTTTACCCGAAATACGTCGCAGGAAATTGAGAGACAGGCAATTGCAGAGAATATGATTACAATGAAGCAAGACGGGTTCTTGAAAGTAATTGAAGGATTGACTACGATTGAGGAGGTATTGAGAGTTGCGGAGGAATAGACGTCAATTGTCAATCGACTATAGTCTATAGTCAAAAATATGAATGTTCAGGATTTTTTAGAAATAGTTGTAAAACGCGAGGCATCCGATTTACATCTGGTGGTTGGCGCGCCGGCTGTTATCAGAATAGACGGACTGCTTCTGCCAGTATCCCCTGCGCCGCTGACACCCGAGGATTCGGAGACGCTGATATTTGAGCTTCTTTCCACAGAGCAAAAAGAAATGCTTACGGTAAATAAGGAAATTGATTTTTCTTTTGCTCTTGGTGATGTTGCCAGGTTCCGGGTTAATGCCTATTACCAAAAAGGCTACCTTTCTGCAGCGCTAAGACTTATCCCTTCCTATATAAGAACAATTGAGGAACTGTCACTGCCTGCCATTTGTCACAATTTTGCAAAAATCCGCCAGGGATTTATTTTGATAACCGGACCAACCGGCCACGGAAAATCAACTACAATTGCTTCAATTATTAATGAAATTAACCAGACAAGGCCTTTGCACATTCTGACAATCGAGGACCCTATTGAGTATGTATATCCCAAGGGTAAGGCGCTGGTTAGCCAGCGCGAGATGCATCTGGATACCCATTCCTGGGATGTTTCGCTGCGTTCTGCACTGCGAGAGGATCCTGATGTGGTTTTGGTTGGCGAGATGCGTGATTTTGAAACTATTTCCTCGGCAATAACGATTGCCGAAACCGGACATCTGGTGTTTGCGACACTGCACACTAATTCCGCTGCCCAGTCAATTGACAGAATTATAGATGTTTTCCCGGAAAACCAGCAGGCGCAGGTGAGATTGCAGCTGGCTGCAACTGTTGGTGGAATCGTTTCAATGAGACTGGTACCTGCAATCGGAGGCGGAAGGCTGCCCGTGTGCGAAATTTTACTTTCCTCCTCTGCCGTTCAAACTGCGATTCGTGATGGTAAGACCCACCAGATAGATAATATCATTCAGACTTCCAGGGAAGCCGGTATGGTGCTTATGGACGTTTCTCTGGCAAATCTGGTTAACCTGGGCAAAATTTCTCTGGAAACAGCCTATGCCTATTCGCTTCGCCCAAAAGAACTTGACAGGTTGGTAAAGGGAGAGACCGAGGGGAAAAAATAGAAGGGTGACAATTAACATTTAACAATTGACAATTGACGAAAATCTCAAAACTTATACTTAATACAAAATACTGAATACAGGATACTTTATACAGTATACAAATCATGCCTATATTTAAATTTACTGCCAAGGACATAAGCGGCAAAAAAGTTTCGGGCGAGGTTGATGCTTTAAACGAAAAAGGCGTAGTCGGGATTCTGCGCAACGAAAAACTTGTTCCAATTGAAATTCAGCAAAAAGCGGCCGGAAAAAATGCCAAAGGTTCAATAATACCTTCATTCGGCCAGGGGGTTTCCTCGGGTGAGGTTGTCAATTTTACAAGGCAGTTTTCTACAATGCTATCGGCAGGTCTGCCTTTAACCGATGCGCTGGTAATTTTGCAGAAACAAACGAAAAGCCCCAATTTTGCGAGAATTCTTTCAAAAGTAGTTGCGGATGTTGAGGGAGGGATGTCGCTTTCTGCTGCCTTGAATCAGAACAAAAGTGTTTTTGGCATTGTCTATATCAAATTGATTGAGGCAGGTGAAACGGGAGGGGTATTGGACAAGGTTTTAAATAAACTTGCCCAGTCTTTGGAAAAGGACAAAGAATTTAAGGCTAAAACCCGCGGCGCATTTATTTATCCGGCAATCGTGGTTTGTGTAATGGTAGTTGTGATGATTTTGATGATGATATTTGTGGTGCCCAAATTAACCGGGCTATATGCAGAAATCGGTACAGAACTGCCTCTGCCGACCAAAATCATGATTGCCCTTTCTTCTTTTTTCCAGAAATTCTGGTGGCTGGTTGCCTTGACGTTTGTAGGTAGTATATATGGCCTGCGCTTGTATGCCAAGACAGAGAATGGAGCCGACGTGGTTTCGAAAATGGTCTTAAGCCTGCCTGTCTGGGGGAAGATTCGCAGGATGCTGGTGTTATCCGAGTTTACCAGAACTCTCGGGCTTTTAGTTGGAACGGGTATTCCAATAATTACCGCTCTTCGGGTTGTCAGGGATATTCTAACGAGCGTTTCGTATAGGCAGGGCATTGACGAGGCTATTGCCAGAGTCGAGCGCGGAGCGCCCCTTTATCAGCCCCTGACAGCTAATTCCGCCTTTCCCCCCATTGTCGGGCAGATGGTCAGGGTTGGTGAGGAGACAGGCAAAATGGACGAGGTTTTGGCAAGACTTTCTGTTTATTTTGAAGCCGAAAGCGAGAATATGATCAGAAACTTAACAACAGCACTGGAACCCATAATCTTAGTGGTTTTGGGGCTTGGTGTTGCGGTTTTGGTGCTTTCGATTATACTGCCGATTTATAATCTCACTGCTCAATTCTGACAGAAAAATTCAGCTAAAATCAGCAAATATCAGCTAAAATCGGATAACTGATGAATCGGAAAAGATCGGAAAAATCAAATTTTCTTATAATAATCTACCCAATTGTTTTTAAGTTTATTAAGTTGTTTAGAGATTATTTTATACTCTGCAACAACTTCATCGCACAAATTTTTATCGATTCTTGGAAAGTGGTCAGATAAAATTTTTACAGCTCTCGCTTGCGTTATAGTTTCGTCACTAGATCCCATTCCAATATCTAAATAACGACGCCATTCTCTAATGGATCTTCTTTTCGCAAAACCCTCGGCAATATGTGCTGGTATCCCCTCTGCAGCGGAAGTTATCTGGACTGCAAGTCTTTGGTGTGAATTAGGGATCTGTTTCTCTAACCTATAAACCAGATTCAATGCTTTAAGTGCTCTATTGTAAACATCAAGATCAGTTACATCATAAATCATGTGGCAGAGTATACCATTATCCGGTTCTTCTGATCTATCTACTATCTGATTTAGCTGATTTTAGCTGATGTGAGCTGGACTTTCTGTTTCCTCCTTGACAAGCCCTATGGTAGTAATTAATACTGTTTGTAGTTAGTATTATCGAGTTAATTTTCTCGTGAGAGGGGGTGAAACCTATTTAATGATATTAAAATCTGCCCACAGAAAGTTTTTTAAGGGTTTCACCTTGATCGAGCTTCTAATCGTAATCGCCATTCTTGGTATTTTGGCAGCGGCAGTATTGGTTGCCATTAATCCGGGCAAGAGAACAAGACAAGCCCAGGATGCAAAGAGAAAGAATGATGTTGGTGCACTAGCTACAGAAGTTCAGGGTTATTACACTTCACCTGGACAGGGAACGTACCCTGCTTCTCTGGACGTACTTACGGTACAACAGTATTTGAAACAAATGCCTTACGATCCAACTGGTGCTGGTGGTTTGGTTAAGTATTCCTATGTGACAGCTGGTGGTGGGCTTACAGAAGTATCTGTATATGCCACTTTGGGTGAGCCGACATCAACTGGTGGAACATATGTTTGGTGCTGGCAGTCAACAAGCGGAGTAGCACGAGAACTGACTAATACGGCGTGTTCACCATAATTTAGTGAAGTAGCATTAGCTAGTTGAGACAAGAGTACAACTTAAGCTTAGTTGTACTCTTGTGTATTGGAGATTAAGTAGTTTGAAACAACTGAGAAATTTGTAACCTTTTTTAGGTGGTCCACATTCTTTACAGCCGGCTTCATTTAAGGTAGCCTTTTATATAATATAGATTTTAAAAACTTTGTTCTTTGAGTTTTTTAAAATAAATCGGAGTTCATGTTTATTTCCTTCTTTTTATTCCTTTTATTCCTTTTCACTTTCCTTGTTTTTTTCAAGGGTATTTCACTTTCCGTTTACGCGGGGGACAGTGGAGATATAATTCTTGCTTCGTGGTTTGGGGGGGTTGCACACCCACCAGGTTATCCATTGCAGGTAATGCTAGGATGGGTTTTTACTCATCTCCCATATCATGCCACTGTTGCTTTTAAAGCGAATTTAATGGCAGCATTTTTAATGGCGATAGTAATCTGTTTAGTATTCATAATTATTCAAAAACTTATTAAGAACATCTATGTAGCTATCGTTTCAGCCTTAATCTTGGCTTTCACACCGCTATTTTTGCTTTACGCGCACATTATTGAGGTTTTTCAGCTCAATTTGGTTTTGGTAGCTGCAAGCGTTTACTTTTTGGTTAGCTGGAGGGAGACAATGCTCTCAAAAAAGCCTAAAATCTGGTTTTTATACTTGACATCTTTCTTTTGGGGACTTGCTGTATTTCATCATCAAACTTCGATTCTGCTTGCACCAGCAATTGTCTATTTAGTTTTAAAAACTGATAAGAACATTTTAAAGAAGAAAGTTTTGATTTTGAAGCTCTTTTTGTTCTTTTGTCTCGGATTTTTGCCATACTTTTTTATTCCGTTTGCAGCTTGGCGGCAAACGCCGATTAATTGGGATGATCCAAGTAACTTAAGAAATTTTGTTAGATTGATTACGAGGGCTGATTATGGCACATTTACAGCCGCTGATTTTATTTTTGGGACCGACATAAAACTTAAACTAGCGCAGATTGTAAAGCTATTTCTATTTTTGAAAGCAGATTTTAAGCCGTTAGGACTGGGGTTGTTTTTTTTAGGTTTTCTGTATTCTTATTCGAGATATAGAGTTTTATTTTGGTTTATTTTTCTTTGCTTGTTTTTTACTGGTCCCCTTTTTTTATTCTATGCAAGTTTCCCACTTACGAATGATTTTTACACAGGATTATGGGAAAGGTTTGTTCTCTTGTCTTACCTTTTCTTCACTTTATATATAGCTTTTGGTATATTTTTGATTTTTAAAGTAGCTAAAAAATTTATCAGTCAATACTTATCCTCAAGTAAGTATTTACATTTACACGATCTTACCGTAACGCTTATTCTGATATTGATTCCTGTCTATTTTTTAATAGAAAATTTTTACAAAACTGATCTAAGTAAATTCTATCTTGGGGATTGGTTAGGTCACGATATTTTGGCTTCTACTGAACAGGAATCGATCATTATTTTAGTTGGGGACACTATTACATTTGATACAGAGTATGTGTATTATACCAATGATTACTTTAAAGATAGAAAAATTATTAGGGGTGGGATACTCAACAGAAAAGAGTATCGTGATCAGTTGGTTAGAGAGTATAAGGATCTTGAAATACCAGAAGGTTTTTACGATGAAGATATTTCTGAAAGTGCAAAATATCTTAATCAGTTAATTAATTCTAATATTAGTAAATTCCCGATTTACACTACACATTACACGACTGATATAGATGGATATCAATGGATTAGCTCAGGTATTCTAAAAAAACTTTCGCTTAAAAATGACTTTGATAAGAACAGGCTAGTTGAGTTGAATGATGAAGTTTTTTCGAGGTTTAGATTCAAGGACTTTGGCCAGGATTTTGGATACGAACAATATCTTGCTTCTAACGTCAAAGAGATTTATTATTATTCCTTAATTGGGATTGCTGACGAGTTGATAAATAACGAGCTGGAAGGTGTCGCAAAGAAGTATTTGGAAAGTGCAGTTGCTCTTGTGCCAGATAAAAAGGAAGCTTATATACGCTTTGGCAATATAGCATTCGGCCAAAAGGATTGCGATAAATCGAAGGAATATTTTGCTAAGGAATTTGACTTGGACAAAAATGACTGGCAGGCGCTAAAAGCTTTGTCTAAGGTTTATGGTGAATGTTATATGAATGAGGATGAAGCAAAAAAGTATTCTGAGGCTGCAGATTCTTTAAAACGAGAGCTTTCAGGTAAACCTTTAGATACTTATTGAGTAAATTTTATCTGAGAATGTTTAAATGAATGAAAATATAATTAAAAAGATCTCGCTTCTATTACTAATCTACGTATTTATAGTTTTTGGATATATTTTTAGCTTAGGTTTTTATTATGTACCTGGCCTCATTTTTTTGTTAATATCTCTTTTTATACTTCTGTTATTTTACAAATTAGATTTCAGAAAAATACTTGTTAATTTAGACTTGCATACACTGGTTGACTTTGTACTGGTCTTATTTGTTTATTTGTCGTTGGTTTTGTATGGTGGTCTTTATCAAAACAAGTCGCACCATTTTCTTGATTTAAGCAGAGTTTTACTTGTAATGAGCTTGTTGATTTCCTTCACGTACTTTGTGAATGTTTCAAAAATACCGAAGTTAAAACGGTTTTTCCGTTTAAGGTTTTGGTTCTTTATCTTAACTGCTTTGTTTCTAAGATTATTAATGATTTGGTCTTCGCCGTCACCATCAATAGATGTTTTTGGTATTCAGAAAATAGCACCAAGAGCTATTATAGAAGGCAATAATCCTTATTCTTTAATTTACCATTTCCCTTGGCAGAATGAACCATTGGATGTTTATTCATATGGCCCTTTTAATATTTTTTTAAATTTTCCAGCTGTTTTACTGTTAAAGGATCCTAGATATATTCAAATAATCTCAGAGTTGGGTATTGCTTTGTTGATTTACTTTATTCTAAAAAAACGTTCTTTAAGCAACAAATTTGCAGAGAAGTTGCCACTAATTTTCCTTTTTAATCCTCGAGCTTTATTCATCTTGGAACAGGCATGGGTGGATCCGATTTTAGTATTTTTCGTTTTTCTTTTTGCAGGGACTTTGTTTATCTGGAAAAGAGAATTTATAGCCTTTTTTATTTTAGGCCTAGCTTTAGCGACCAAGCAATACGCTGTTTTCCTTTTCCCATTTTTGCTAATGGGTGGGTTTCTTAAAATTAGAAATTTTTTGATAACTGTTGGTGTAGTAATTGTTACTTCTCTACCATTTTTAATATGGAATGCTAAAGACTTTATAAGGGATGTTGTCTTATTTAATTTGATTTTGCAGAAAAGTCGCTATGATTCGCTATCTTTAAATACATCTTTTCATAATTTGACAGGAGACGATATTCCGAAGTTTTTTGTAGTCATCCTGGAATTATTGCTGCTTTTGTATTTGCTCAGAATTCAAAAAAAACTTATAGGCTCATTTGTGATTTTTAATAGTGGTGTTTTTGCACTTTCTACTTATTTGCTCTATCGTCTTGCATTCATACACTATTACTATTTTGCAGGTTCTATGATTTTTTTAGCTACGGTTCTTATGATTTATGAAGATGCCGTGGAAAATAAAAAGATTCGCTCTTAGATTTTATGAGCAGCCATGCAAAAAATGTGACTAAATGCAGAATATGCAGTAGTCGAAAACTCTTTAAATTTTTAGATTTGGGTTTAATGCCAATCCCTAATGGGTTCATAAAAGAGATAGATTTACAAAATGATGAAGACAAGTTTGAACTTGCTTGCTTTTTCTGCGAAACTTGCGGTTTAGTACAATTGACAAAAGTAGTCAATCCAATGGTAATGTTTCAAAACTATGCGTATGTATCCGCAATGGCAAATGTAATGATGAATAATTTTAGTAATTTGTCTTATGAAATATATAAAACATTAAGATTAAACAATAAATCTCTTGTTGTAGATGTAGGTTCAAATGATGGGAGTTTGCTTGCCTTTTTCAAAAATTACGGGGTTCGTGTTTTAGGTATAGACCCTGCAAGAAATCTTGCGAAGATTGCTCAATTGCGGGGTATACCTACTGAGCCTGTTCTATTTAATTTAAATAACGCCACTAAAATAGTGAAAAAATACGGTAGAGCAGATGTAATCTGTGCTACAAATGTCATTGCACACATAGACAGTCTACGGGAAGTTATGATGGGTATTAATAATTTACTTACCGAGAATGGTTCGTTTGTAACGGAGTTTCCTTTCCTGTTAGATCTAATTAAAAAAAATGAATTTGATACTGTTTATCACGAGCACCTTTCCTATTTTTCCCTGAGGCCTTGGATCAGGTTAGTAGAATCTTATGATCTTGAGGTGGTGAATGTGAGGAGATTACTTATTCATGGAGGATCGATTCGGCTTGTACATAGGAGAAAAAATGTAAAAAAAAGAAAATCGTCAAAAGTATTGGATTATCTGATTTCTCTAGAGGAAAGTGCAGGTCTTTATTCTAAAAACAAGCTTTCTAGTTTCTCAAACGAAGTTGAAAAATTAAAATCAGATTTAAGGAAATTACTTTTAGATTTAAAAAAGGATAAAAAAAGGATTATTGGGTATGGTGCAGCTGCTAAAGGAAATGTATTAATGAACTATTTTGGAATTGATAGAAAGTTTCTCGACTATATTGTAGATTCTACGCCTTTTAAGCAAGGTCTTTTTACACCGGGAAATCATATTCCGATAGTCGGAGAGATGCAATTTCGCAACGACAAAAATGTAGACTTTGCTTTGATTTTGGCTTGGAATTTTGCGGATGAGATAATAGCAAAAGAAAAGAAGTTTAAAAAAAGAGGTGGTAAATTTATCGTTCCCATCCCTAAATTAAAAATTATTTAAATATGTGGGGTAAAAAGACTGTTGCAGTAGTGATTTTTGAGGAATCGGATGTAAGTTTTGATGTGGTAGAAGATTATGATTCTACTGGCTATGTTGACGAAGTGATAATTGTTGGAGATAAAAAAGGTAAAACAAACAACAGTAAAAAAATATTGACCCGGGCAAAATATCTGTTTCAAAAAAACGCTGGTTATGCAAATGCTATCAAGGAAGCTATTAATTCTACAAAAGCGGATTTAATTATAGTAACTGAGGAAAACGGATCATTCCGAGGTAAAGATATATTGAAATTGCTTTCTTATAGTGGGGATTTTGATGTAGTGCTAGGTAGCAGAACTCATCTTCCATTAATCCATAAAGGGTCTGGCATGACCTTTTCAAGACGTGTATTTGATGATTTATTTGGTAAAATGATAAGTCTAGTTTTTGCCAGCTCACCCTTAACTGATGTTGGTTGTACTCTGCGCTTAACTAATCGAAAAGCGTGGCTAAGGATCAAAAATGTTTGCAGTAGCATTGATGATTTTTTCGTTTGTGAATGGTTAATTGCCTTAGCTAGCAAAAAGGTAAAATTTATCGAAATTCCTGTTCATTTTGTTGCTTCTCGAAGGAAATCCAGAGAACATACTTTTTTTGACCTTTTAAAAAGAGCTTTAAAGGTTATTTTTTATGTGTTTAAATTTAGATTTGGTTTTAATGTTTGAGATTTTATAGAAAAAATTTAATATTTTTGGTTGGAGATGTCCCTTATTTACCGAAAATTTACTCACAATTTCGAGAAATATAGTGCCGATAATTGGTATATTCTCGATGGATTTTTCAATTTGTTCATTAAGTTTTAGCAAAGTATATTCTTTAGAATTTCTGTATTTTTCCAGTGCTGGAAAGTCTTTTTTGCTAAGATTCTTCTCTGCTTCAAAAAATAGGATATTGTGTTTATCATTTTTAAATACTTTGACGAAATCTCTTTTTATTCTTGGAAGGTGTAAGCATACCCCGAGGGACCCAAGCCTATTCCAATTTTGAGCTTGAGAGATTTCCTTAAACTCCTTGATTTCCCCAACAGTAGTTTTTTGACTAGGATATATTTGTACCCTAGAGTGTAACTTTTTTGGCAGAACCGATAATATTTGTTTTTTAAGTTGGTATCCAATTGCGATTTGCTTTTGAGATACTCTTCCTGCTGTTATAATTATATTCTTAACTTCAAGATTCTGGCAAATATTTTTTAGTGCTAACGCTTGGATTTTATTTGCAAGATCCAGAGAATTTATCTTATTTATATCGTACCAATAGGTATGTATAAGTATAGCGTCTAATCTTGCGAATCGGTTTTTAATAATAAAGCCCATCAATGGCTTCCCTCCAATCATGAAATCTTTGGTGTAGTATTTTCTGAGTTTTTTTATTAGACAAAGTTGCGTATTGTGACCGTTTTATCGATCTTGGATTTTTTAGATATTCTTCTATCTGCATTTTGTTTATTGTGTCTTTTAATTTCATTTTTCTAGCAGTGTAAAGGGCGAATTTGTATGGAGTTGTTATTTTATTGCATACCACATGATATATACCCACTTTTTTTAATAACGATATTTTTTCTATTGCCTCTGCGAGGTCAGGAATAAATGTAGGTGTGAAGAATTGGTCTATATAAAAAGGTGTACCAGATTTAATATACTTAATAGTTTTTATCAGGAAGTCTTTCTCAGAGTTAGGGTTACCAAAAGGGTATGAGATGCGAATTATCGCAAATTTGGTCTTGGATTTAATTACCTCTTTTTCTCCCTTTAACTTTGTATATCCATACCAAGACAAATTTTTAGAGTTGTCGATTGGAGTGGAGGTTTCCCAGTAAGGCCCTTTATCTTCTTTGAATCCTGTAAATACACCATCAGTAGATATGTGTATCAAGAAAACATTAAATTTTTTACATGCAGAAGAAATTTTTTTTGTACCTCCAACGTTTAATCTCCATGCTGATGCTTTTTTATCCGCTCTCTGTTTTTCGGCTTCTTGAATGTCCGTAAATGATGCGAAATTAACGATGATTAACGGCATTTTCCTTAAAAAGAATCTTTTTATTGAGTTGAAACTGGTAATATCAAGTTGGATTTTTGAAGGAGTGCTAATTTGAAACCCACTACCTTTGAGAAGATGTGCAACAGCTGATCCTACAAAACCATGTCCTCCAATTATGATTGTCAAAGGTGGTCTTTTGTCTTCTCTCTCCCCCAACATTTTATGGTGATCCTAACCTTTATTAGCTTTCCAGAAGTCTTTCCCAAAATAATCCCATGGTAGTCTCTTTTCATCCGGATTTTTTAGATTAAATTTTTTACTCGTCATATAAATTAGCGTGGAAGGTAAAGTAGAGAAATTGGCGCAACCGTGTGCAACACCTTTAGGGATAAATAATAGGTTACTCTGGTGATTTCCCAAAACAATTCTTTGGGTGTTACCTTTGGTAGGGGATTTTTTTCTTAAGTCATGTAGTCCTACCAAAACTTTGTTATCAGGCGGAATAAACCAAAGATCATCTTGTTTGTCATGGATATGCCAAGCTTTTATTGTTTTCTTGTCAAGGATTGAATAGCTTATTTGCTGAACTTTAAATGATGGTATTGTTTCTATGCTATTGTCTTTTTTTAATCTTGCCAATTCTATAAAATAGCCATCTTCGGAGGGAAAATAATTTAACTTTGAAATCAGAACGCCGCTGATTTTGGCTTCGCTAAAATAGTTTGCTTTTGTAAATTTAGGCTGAGAACTTCTAGTTTTCATCTTAAGACAGTTAATAAAATTATTCTTTGAGAATATTGCTTAACCTTCCAAATAATTTTGTCCTAGGTTGTTTAAATATTCTAGTTTTAATCCCAAGTTTTGCCAAGATGAATAATAACATAATCTTAAAAGTTCCCAAAGAGTAGTTGATACTGCTTACTAATTTTGCCCCTCTTTTTTTGCCTAAATAATTCGTATTAACTGGCACTTCTGAGATTTTGGCATCTGCGAACACTGCTTGACATATCAGCTCGAAACTGAAAAGGTAGTTATTGGAATTACTCTCGAAGTTTATTTTTTCAAGCAGCTTTTTTGTATAGACCCTGAAACCTTGGTGTAGGTCGCTGATATTTGTTTTTAATAACAACCTAGATATTATGTTTAGAGTTAATAGCGGAATGATTTTCCAAATGAACATCCCACTTTTGTTAAAAACATAATTTAGATCGTAAAATCGGTTACCTAGAACTAAATCAGAGCCTTTGTTAATTAGCTTGAGGGCAGGTTTTATTGCATCCGGTTTATATTCATTATCTGGATGAATGTCTACTACTATTTCTGCTTCTCTTAAGAGCGAAATAGACAAAGCTTTTTTAAGATTACCACCGTATCCGAGATTCACTTTATTTCTGTAAGTCTTAATACCAAGCGATTTTGAAATTTCATAAGTTTTGTCACGAGAGGCATCGTCAAACAGTATAATTTCGTCAAAAAGGTTCAGAGGTAAGCTTTTATAAAATCCCCTGAGTGTTTTGTGGGCATTGTAGGCTAGTAATATCAGAATTGTTTTGGGCTTTTTATACATTGATCTTTCTTGCAGCGACAAATCCAATTGGCGATTCATCATTTACCATTAAGAGAATCTCAATAAGAAATGATATTCCGATGAGAGGAAGGAGAATTAAGAAAAAAATCGAAAACTTAGTTTTTTTGAAGTGATCTGTTGATTTAATATGGAAAACATCAAGGGTACTTTCTATAAAGCCCCAAACGGTATATTCTGGTGCGAAAACCGTTTCTTTTTTCAACACTTTAAATCCAGCTCTTTTTAGGATGATTGTTATTCCATTATCAGTTAGATGGACAAGATGTCTCGGAACATCTAAATGAAACCAATGGCTTTTAAAAATCCTTGACTCAAGACAATCAAATCTGGGGAATTCGATAAACACAAACCCGTTGTTTTTTAAAAGACCAAATGATTTTTTTAAATACTCTTCGGGTTTCGCTACATGCTCTAAGCTTTCCCAAAAAATTACTGCGTCAAATTTTCGAGATGTTTTCCATTTTAGATAATCAGTTTTTAGAATCTTTTCATTTTTAATTTTGGCACTTGGAAATTCAAGGCCAGTGACTTTATAATTTCCCCCCAAAAATTTTTCGAAATTACCCTCACCCGCTCCAATTTCCAATATTTTGCCTTTTATGAGATATTTTTTAATCCAGCCTATTCTTCTTATATGAAAGATATGGAAGATTAGATTTTTTGTTTTACCAAAAGCCCCTGGTGACGTCCAGTAATTAGAATGATAATATACTGAAATATTTTTCGGAACCGGATAAGTGAAACCATTTTGACATAATTTGCAATAATAAATGTTAAATTTATTGATGTCACGAAATTTTATGCCCACTTTTTTTGGAGTCTTGCAATTAGGACATTTGGGGTCGTTATCTTTAATCATATTATTTGAAGCTCATTTTTTTAAAAGGATAATTTAATAAAATTATTGATAGTAAAAAAACAGAGATAGTAGTCAGAGTTATTCCATAGAGTAGGCTTTTAGGTTTGAATCTAAAGATTACTTGATGATCCCCTTCGGGAATAATAATGGCTTGAGATGTAATATTTGCTGGATATATTTTCGTTCGACTATCGTCTATAAACGCTTCCCATCCCGGGTAATAGCTTTCGGCTAGGAATAGAAAACCTTTCCCTTCGGTTTTAGTTTTAATCTCTACTTTATTTGGAGATTCGGAAACAATTTTTGCTTCCCAATTATTAAGGGTGAGATTTGTTTCTGTTGGCTTGCTTTCAAGTATAATTTCTGAGTTTGAATTAAAGTTAGAGTTTGACAACTCTCCAAGTAATTCATCTATTGATCTAGCAATTGTATACTTGGAGGTCATGAAGACTTTTTGATGATTGTATAAGTTACGATATATTTTGAAGGAATAGTCTTTATACTTTTCAGTTTCCCCTACTTTCTCAAATTCATTTTGATTAATATATAACGTTGATACTAAGTGGGAGACATTTGCTGAAGATAGTAATCTTGCGGAAGATGATGCAATTTTAAATTCGCTCGCGTCTTTTTTTATGCCGTTCATCACTATTGAATAGAATAAGCTGTTTCTTTTGGAAGGAAGACTTTCGAATGCTCCCAATTGATCTATATTAAAAATAAGATTTGAGTTTTGGCCTAAATTATTTCTTGCAAAATCATAATAATCTTTTTCGTTCCAACCTGTAGATGTAAGAAAGTTGTTCCACTGTTCAAAGTTGCCTATTGATAAAATTCTTCTAGGTACATCGTTTTTTATCATTTTGGTGCTGTCAGTTTCCGCGAACCACTGCGAAGAAGTCCCCACAGGATTATAAAGAAGAAACACGTAAAAGAGATTTGCGAGTGATAGCAAAAAAATTATAAACTGAACCAACTTTTTCCTAGAGAATCTTGCTAACGTAATCGATGCCAACATTATTATTGCGAACTGAGCTATTAGTAAAAATCTTGATGGAACTCTGAAAATAGAAAAAAGTGGTATTGAGTATATTGGGTGTAGCGGAGATGATTTGCCGAGAGAGAGCAGAATTGACAATACGGTTATGGACACAAAAATAAGAGCATTGTAACGGTTTTTTACTCCTTTTTTAAACAAAAGAAAAATAGTTGATAATGCTAAAGCGAGTGGGAAAATGCCAACGTACGCTAAGCTTTCCCAATATATACCCCATTTTCCAGGAACCCAATTAGGGTAAGACGCGTCTTTAGGTGATCCTAGTAGAAAAGGGTCAAGAAACTGGAGAAGATTTTTGCTTTTATATGGAAACTGAGTGAGAATTTTTTGAGGGTCGTTTTCTCTATTTGAGATTTTTAATAATTCGTATGTAGGAAAAGTTTGAATTGAACTTAGTGCTAAGCCAAGTAAGATAAAAAAGGTTAATAGCAATGTTAATTTTATTTTTTTAACTTTTTGACTGTAAATTTTTAATAAAAAAAATGTGACTAATGCAACAAGACTATAGAAGGTCAATTGTGGAAATCCTGCGAAAATTTGTTGGGAAAGAATAAAGCTCAGAGCAAGTAAAAATATAACCTTCTTTTTTACTAAAAATTCATTTGTCGTCCAGAAAAGCCATGGCATAAGTGAAGCGGTTTGTAGAAGGTTGTGATGCTGAACGTGGAAGACGAAAAAACCGCCTAGGGGGAAAATAGTGCCTGCGTATGTGGCGGCAATTTTAGACAATCCGAGTGAACGACAAAACATATAAATGCCAAAACCAGCGGTGATGAATGAAAGTACCAGCGTTAAGTTGTATGCCCAAACAAAAGGAAGAACTCTGAATAAAATAAGATTTGGTAAAAAGAAAATGGCTGTTTGGCCTTCGGCCAGTGTTGGGAAACCCATGCCGATATGAGGATTCCAAATCGGTACGCGGTTTTTTTTGAGTTCCTGAGCATAATAAAATTTGTTGGCGATTGAAAAATGCCAGGAATCTGAGCGTCCATAGTCTGGGGTGATGTAAATAGAAGAATGTGGGAAAAACAGGCGAATGTGAAAAGTAAAGATTACGAGGGTTATAACAATAGCCGGCCAAAAATTATTGATTAGTTTTTTTATCATTAAAAATCAGTTTAACACTTAAAGGTTAGCTTTCAAGATGATAGCTTGCTCTTTGCCGGTTTCTTTGGCTATTTCTTAATTAGTGATTCTTTATTCTGAGCGAAAAAACTCCAGCATTTATGCCGGAGATATACAGTGCCATGCGGTCCTTGTTATTCGATGACTCATGACTGCGGGCCTAGAAGCGAATTTTGAGCGAAGATCAGAGAACCACGGCTTTTAGGCTGTGGGAATCTATTTTGTTATATTTTTTAATTCGAGTAGAGTGAGAATCAAGGTTCTAAAGCGAAGCTCAGGTTCTTTTTCGTAGAAAAGCTTTGCTTTAGGCCCGCTGTCGAGTCTGACTCGACGAGGACCGCAAGCTTTGCTTACATGAACTGCGCTTGAGAAGTATGTATTCACTCTGCTCTTATCCCCGATTTAATCGGGGTTTTCAGCAGAGTGAATACAAAATGTAGGATTGATGTTTTAAGGTTCATTAGATATAATACTCGTACTTCTTGCCCTAAGCACTTTATGCTTAATCTGCAGCGAAAATATAACTTACCGGATAAATTGAAGGTTCAAGTTATTAAGTCAAAAAATGGCGGCCTTACCGCTATTCTTGCAGATTATCCTGGTTGCATTACTTATGCAGATTCACCATCTGAACTAATTGAAAGTTTAAATGACGCAATCCTGACCTACTTTGAAGTGCCAAGAAAAGAAGCATTGAGCGCAGATTTTGTATATGTTCCTCAAAAACAACTAACCCTCAGCAAAAAACCAGTAGACAGACGCAACGATTTTATCTCCGTGCCAATTGCCTTCAATTATGCCTAAGCTCCCTGTATTTGGCAGAAAAGGACTAACAGGCACATGTAAAGATTTAGGGTTCACTGTAGAAGTTGATAAGGGTAAAGGCGGCCATGCTTTGGCAAAACATCCCACAAAGAAACCTGTAAATGACCAAAGACCTTTTATAACAATAAAGGGCGACAGGGAATATCATGACCCAAACTTTAGGTCAGCACTGGTCAATCAGATAGTAAGCTTTGGATTTACCAGAGAAGAAGTAATTAAAGCGATTAACAATAATCGTTAAAACTAGATAATTTGGTGAACAGGCCATGAAGCCGATTCATAGAAAAACTTTGTTTTAGGCCCGCTGTCGAGTCTGACTCGACGAGGATCGCAAGCTCCGCTTAATTCGAACGGAGCGAGAATCAAGGTTCTGAGCGGAGCTCAGGTTCTTCTTCGTAGAAAGGCTTAGCCTATTCTGGGTTCTGCTATTGGCAGTTTTTTGGGGTTTAAATTATCTATTGTTTAAAAATTTTTCTTGCTGATTCTGTATTTGACTTCGTCAATGACTACTATGCAGTTTTGTATTTGGTCTAGTGCCGTTTCCTCTAAAAATTTTTTGATACTCAGCAGCAGATTATTGGTTACTTTTCCTTTATACCGTAGAAGTATCAGGCCATTTATGTAACTCTTTTCCCGATAGATTTGGCCGACAAATCTGATGTCCAGAGTTATTATCGGTAGTTTTAGCTGGTTAGCTTTTTCGAAGACTATTTCATCGGGTTGCGATGTTAGTTCTAAGCCAGCGGGGCGATAAACCGTTATATTGTTATTTTCTAGAAATTTGTTAACTATTTCCGGAACGCATTCGTCAGAGAGAAGCGATGCGGGATTTTTCGGGTTTCTCGACGAATTTGATTTCTTCATTCTGGATTACTTTGGCACCGTATTTTAGGGCTGCGTTAACGTCTTCTTCGGTTAGGCTTGGATAATAATCCTGGATTATTTCCTTTCTTGTAATGCCATCTGCCAAGAGGTCTAAGATAAGATACACCGGAATTCTTGTTCCTGCAATAACAGGCTTACCGAACATTATTTTGGGATTGATTTCGATACCTTTAATCTTTTTCATAGACGTATTATACACTATTTTTCGGGATTAGGCTGGTTTATGGTTAGCTGTTCAGGAAAAAGTGCTGGTTTGCAAGATTAACCTTTTTCAGGTTATGTTGATTTTGTGATTTTTTATCTAATACTTTTCTTAATTCGAGTAGAGCGAGAATCAAGGTTCTAAAGCGAAGCTCAGGTTCTTCTTTTAGGCTCTGCCGTCGGTAGCTTTTTGAATGTGGTTATTGAGGTTAGAAATGGAGATTGGGGCTGATTCGAGTTATAATTGGTATCATGACTACACCATATTTCTTGTGGGACTATCCTTTAAGTGAAGCACAGGTTAATGAAATTTTGAAAGGAAAGGATGAAGTAAAAAAGCGCTGGATTGCAACAAGAATTCTCGAAAGCGCTAGACTTGATGATGTGTTTAAATATTTAACGCTTAGCGAAATAAAACAACTTTTTCCGTACTTAAAGATGAAAAAGAGTGTAAAAAAAGCTTGGGAACGTGCGCTTGATGCTTGGTCCTCGGGTAAATGAAGATTATAACCCCGATACAAGAGAAGTTTCTAAAAGCTTTTTTTGTTTGTCCTGTCGCAACGCATTTTTTCTTGACTGGTGGTACCGCACTTTCTGAATATTACCTGAGACACAGGAAAAGTGAAGATTTAGATCTTTTTACATTGGATCAAAAATTAAAGTTTGATTTTGTAAATGCAGAGGTTTTAAAAATTGCCAGAACTCTTGATTTTAAAATCATTAATCAAGTATCAACGGGAACTTATCTGCAGTTTATTTTCAAAGGTAGTGCAGGAGTTCTAAAAGTTGATCTTGTCAAAGATCTTCCGGTCCAGTTTGGAAAAATCAGGAATGTTAGAGGTATTTTTGTTGATTCCATTGAGAATATAGCGGTAAATAAGTTGCTGGCAATTTTCGGTCGAACAGAGGCTAAAGATTTTGTAGATTTCTATTTTTTGTTAAAGGAGAAAAAATTTAATTTTAGTGATATTTTTGCTAGAGCCAAGAAGAAAGATACTGGTCTTAATGAATTCTACTTGGCAAGTATGCTGGGCGAAGTAGAGAACTTAAAGGTGTTCCCCCGTGTATTAAAATCATTTAACAAGCAAGAATTTGATAAATTTTTTTCTGATTTAAGTAAGCGACTATTTGAGAAAATTAGGCCGTGAGAGTAGAAGTCTAATTTGTGTTAGCTCCCCTCGCCGTTCTAGGTGTAGTGTATATTTTTCTAGCTTCTAGCCGTTTTTATTCTGGGTTCTGCTGTTGGCAGCTTTTTGAATGTGGTTATTGGCAGAATGACTTGAGGTTAGTCGCTTTTGAGAATTGTTTTTAAGGATTTTTTTTCCAGGAATTTAAGAATTTGGTTTGCAAAGTCACGTAGATCATCAATGTTGGTTTTGTAATCGCTAAAAAGCAGAGAATAATCAAAATCGTTATATCCGTGGACAACACGATTTCTAAAGTCGGTCGCAGCTGCTAATTTTTGTGCCAGTTTTTTATCTATCACGCCTTCTTGGCCTATTAGTAGTATTGCATCCTTTGCGGTTTCTTTACGTGGCAGGTCTGACTCAGCAATGATGTGGGATGCAATGTCGATTACTGTTTCGACTGATTGTTGAAGACGGAACGTAACTAGGTCATGAATATCTGCGTCATCAATGAACTCAGTTTGATTAAACTCCATGCTTTCAATGGAGGAAATTTGTGATGTTAGAAAATCAAGTTTTTTAAGAATTAAAGTTTTGTTAATTGGCATAGGAGGATATCTTCTGTTTCAATTGGTTTTCAAAAATACTTCGCAGATGTGCTGTATCATAATAGTTATGGAGTACAAAGGCTTCAAAGTCGTTAATTTGCGGTTCATTCCTTTGGTAAATTTTCTTTCCTGTTGCAATAATCTCATATAGGAAAATTGGAGAAGATGATTTGTCTACGATAGATAAATCAAGCGTTTTGGGAAATTTTATATTCTTAACTAATTTGTAGACCTTATCATAGCTGAGTGTTCTTCTGCTATAAGTTACAACTACCAGGTCGAAATCGCTCTCTGGCGTTGTTTTACCGGAAACAGTGGAGCCGACAATATAAGCCGCTAAAATTTCTGGTTCTTCCGCCAAGACTGCCTTGATTTGAGTATCTAGATTGTGATCTTTCATGAGTAAATTTTATCATTATCAAGCCGATTTGAGAAGCTGGGAAGTCGTCTTTATATGAGAATGCATCTCTTTCTTCAGTGTTGTAAAGGATTTGTGATTCTTATATCCTTAATCTTATGATTGTCTACCTGCTCATATTTTTTATCCTTGGGTCTGCAATCGGCAGTTTTTTGAATGTGGTTAGCGACAGAGTGACAAAAGGTGAGGGTATTTTAGGCAGATCTTACTGCGATCACTGTAAGATACCACTTGCTACTTTTGATCTTTTACCGATTATTAGTTTTGCGGGACTGGGTGCGCGCTGCAGGTATTGTAAACGCAAAATTTCCTGGCAGTATCCGATTGTAGAGACTGCGACGGCTGTATTATTTTCTCTGGCATTTTTTGTGCTGACCAGCAGCGGACAACTGACTATAATAAATCTTGGCTACTGGCTCTTTTTAATTTCTGTACTGGTTATTGTTGCTGTTGTAGACTTTAAGTATTCGCTGATTCCGACAACCTTTGTTTTTTTGGCATCTCTTGTTGCCCTGTTTTACGCTTACTTTTTGTATACACCTGATGTATTTTTAGAACACATATTGGCGGCTTTTGCCACTTCTCTGTTCTTTTTACTGATAGTGGTCTTGTCCCGAGGGCGGGGTATGGGGCAGGGTGATATTGTGCTGGCATTTTTGATAGGGATGGTACTGGGCTACCGGGGTACTGCCGTTGCCTTATTTTTGTCTTTTTTGACGGGTGCTGTGGTTGCTCTGATACTGATTGCCCTGCGGAAGAAAAAATTTGGCCAGACTGTTCCGTTTGCGCCATTTCTGGTTTTTGGTTTTTTGGTTTCATTGTTCTGGTGGCAGCAAATTATCAACTGGTATTTCGGGATGTTATATTAAGGCTAGATGGACACCTTAAGAAAATTTCAAATTTCTTTTTCGCATCGAAACTCGCTCAAAGCGAGCAGTTTCAAATTTCAAATTGAGAAGGCTTACACTCTCATTGAGCTGATGATTGTTGTTACCGTGATTGGTCTGGCCGTGGGGCTTATTACAACTTCTTATCTTGGCTTTGAGAGGCGGCAACGGGTAAAAAATACGGCTCTTGAGATTAAAAATAATATAAGGCTTGCCCAAAACAATGCCCATTCGGGTAATAAGGGATTTGGACCCGATAAGTGTGATACAGAGAAGGAAGAGATACTTGTTGGCTGGTATGCGAGTTTTAATAAGGATTTGCAGACATACTCAGTTAGCGGAGATTGCAAAGATAAATCGGGTGCCGAGCGTGAGTTTGGCAGGCAGAGATTTCGCCTGCCCCAGGATGTGAGCATTTCGGCCATTGATGCGGGCAATCAAGTCAATGTTTTGTACAGGCCGCTAACTGAGAACGCTACATTTCACAGCACCACTGATTTTTTAGATAATACCGGAAAGTTGCAGAATCTGATTTCCGCGGGCCAGGTTACAATCGATCTTGCGGGGCCAACGCCATACAAGTATCAGGTGATAATTTTGCCGACAGGAGAAGTCAATGAAAAACAACTTTAATGCAACAATTAACAGTTAATATTTCACATTTGATAACAAAAAGACAGAGATTTGAGTTCTTAGGTCAACTGTCAACTGTCAACTGTCAACTGTTGTCCCGGCGGGGGCAGTCTTTAATTGAAGTTGTTGTCAGCGCCGGAATTTCGGTGATTTTGGCAATAGCGCTGATTTCTACAAGCCTAATTGTACAGAAGAGCGCCAGGGCTGCCAAAAACAATACACAGGCGACAAAACTTGCCCAGGAGTCTATTGAGCAGATGAGGGTATTTAGAGACAGAAAAGGATTTGACGCTTTGACTATCAGCACGTGTCTGGCATTAAAGGATGCTGATCAGGCCGATATTAGCATGTGGAGTCTGACCGAAGTTGCGGGTTGTTCGGAGTCAATAGCAGGCACCTTTTTTAAACGCGAAATAAGTATTCAGGATAAGGGTATAAACAATAAACTGGTTACAGTTAATATTAAGTGGAGTGAATCCGGAGGTGAGAAATTCGTTAGCAGTCAGACGATTTTAAGTAAGTGGGAACAGTGAGTATCAATTTATAATTTAAAATTTTAAATTTATATTCGCTCGCTAGATACACCCCGCCCTGCGGGGATGAATGCGAGAGAATACATACTTTCGAGGGCTGCTGTGTATTCTTGCTCGCTCATGTAAACTTAAAGAAGAATACCGAGGACTAACAGGTCCTCGGAAGTTTATAATTTTTTTTAGCGTGGTATATTGAAGTTAATGCCCTTCCGGATTAGTATTTTGTATAAAGTATTAAGTATTAAGTATTTAGCAAAAAAGAATACAGAATACAAAATACATAATACAAGATACCGTAAATTCTTTGGATTTACTTTGATCGAATTTTTGGTTGTACTTGGAATTTTGGCGCTTGTTGTTGGATCTATTACCCTATTTTTAACCTCAGTTCTTAAAGGCACAAATCAGGCGAATGTACTTTCCGAGGTTAAACAAAACGGCCAGGCTACACTGGATTCTCTTGAGAGGCAGATTAGAGGTGCGGTAGATGCTGAGGCTGTAGATAGTAATCATTTAAAGATAATAAGAGAAGAGGCACAACCTTTGCATATAAAGTGTCTTGTCAGAAATGCTAATCAAAATGGTCGAATTGGTACTGCGGTTGAACCTATTGGCTCAACTGTTAATCCGTCTGATGAAAGTTACATAAGTGTCTCAAATGATGATCCGGTTTCGGGTGTCAATATCGAGTCTGCCGATTGTAATCTTTCCGTAATCCCTGCAGATTTTTCCAATGGAGCTCCTGCTGTAGTTTCTATATCTTTCGCGGCAAAGCAGGGATTTAAGGCTGCGCAAAGAGCCGACTTTGAAGCTCAGGCTGCCTTTAAGACAACAATTTCTTTAAGGACGTATAGATAAACAGTTGACCCTCCTATGCCAAGGCTTCGGAGGGCAGGCAATTGACAATTAACAATTAACAGTTAACAATAAAATAGCATGAAATCCGGTCAGATTTTGATTTTAGTTCTTCTTGCTATAGTGGTGGTTTTGGCTGTCGGGCTTTCGGTTGCATCAAGAAATATAACCAACTTGAGAACGGCAACTCAGAGTGAGCAGTCGCAAAGGGCTTTTGGCGCCGCCGAAGGCGGAGTGGAATACGAACTGGCAAAACTTGATGGCCTTAAGGACACGATTGCTTTAAACGGAACATTCACGGAGCCGGGCGGGGTAGATGTTGGAGATCAAAAGGCTCAAGTCACTGTTACAGGATCAAGAAAGTTTGAAGATACTATTCCCTTGGGCAATGTGGGGCAGATTGACCTTGGAAATGCAGACAGTGGCAAGCAGGTTAAGATTGAATGGGCAAATTCTAACAAAGAAAATGAGTGGAGCGGAGACGGGCCGGCATCTGTAGAAATTACACAAGTTTATGGCACGTCTCCCTACAGTCAGAAACGATATTTTGCCGCAGGTATTGACGCAAGGTCTAATGAAAATGTTAAAAGTGTATCTGGTGATGCTACACTCTCAAATTGTCCGGGCTTTAATGACACAGGTGAATATAAGAAGTGTAAAATGGTAACAACGCTGGCTCAGGCCAGGATTTTAAGAATAAAACCTTTCTGGGCCGATACAACGGTGAGAGTTTCAGGTGAAAGCGGGTTTAATTTGCCAATCCAAACTTATGATGTGACTTCAACGGCTACTACCGATATCGGTGTCACTAGACGTGTTCAGGTTACGAAGACTGCCCTGCCCCAGTTGCCGGCAGTTTTTGATTATGTACTCTATAGCGAGAGTGATATCAAAAAGTAGGTAGCCAGAACTTTTATTTTTCTGCTAAGATAAAGTAATAATGAACAGGACAACAAAAATATTTCTATCAATCCTGGGGCTTGCGGCTATAATTATCCCTGCTGTTCTTCTCATTGTTTTTACTTCAAAGGCTCAAAAGCAGCCAAATGTTTCTACAGGTTCCAGACAAATTGATCCGAGTTCAGTTGAGAATATAGAAAGCAAGTATCCCAAGCCGGTGTTTGCAACACCTAGCCCGGCAAGTTCTTCAGCGAAGCCAATCGGTGCCAGTCAGTCTGCACAATAGATTCAAATTATGGCTGCCCAAATTTTCGGTCTTGATATCGGTAGATCCTACGTAAAAGTTGTTCAGGTTAAGGTTAACGGTGAAAAAAAAATGTTAATGGCAGCAGCTACTGTGCCAGTTGCAGTTGATGCCATGAAGAGTGAGGCTCCGGAAGATTTAAAAAAAGTCTCGGCAGCAATTGAAAATTGTGTTAAAAGTGCCAAAGTTTCCGGAGGTCAATGTGTAGTTTCAATTATAGAGTCGCAGGCTGTTACAAGGCTGATTGAAATGCCTAATCTGACGGATAAAGAACTGTCTGCTGCAATCAGCTGGGAAGCAGATCAGTATATCCCCCTGCCTTTAAAAGATGTCAATCTGCATTACATAGTGGTTTCAAAACCAGAAAGTGCCAGCGGTGCCGGTAAAATGCAAGTTCTTCTGGTTGCGGCACCCAAAAGGGTTATAAAAAAATACACCGATATTGTCAGAAGTGCAAATCTAACGATTGTTGCACTGGAGACGGAATCATCGGCGCTTGCGCGGGCTCTCACAAAGAAGTTAGACCCTGAAACACTTATTGTTTCACTGGGGGGTTCCTCCACCGAAATTATTTTAGCCAGAGGCGGCAACGTACTTTTTTCCAGGTCTCTGGCAAGCGGAGGGCAAACTTTAACCAAGGCTGTTATGAGTGAATTTAATTTAAGTTCATCTCAGGCAGAACAGTACAAGATTGCCTATGGACTTTTGGAGGATAAACTTTCCGGCAAAATTGCTGCTGTTCTTAGACCAATACTTGATATTTTAGCCGGAGAAATTCTGAAAGCTGCGGATTTTGCAAGAACTCATGTCGAAAATTTGCAAGTTTCGCGAATGATTATTTGCGGTGGAGGCGCTTATCTATTGGGGTTGCCCCAATATCTGGCAGAAAAAACCAGTATTGAAGTTTCTGTTGCGGATCCCTGGCAGGATTTTATCAAAGAGGGTCTTGTTCTGAAGATGCCGGGTCAAGGGAGCTTTTATTGTACAGCTACGGGTCTTGCTTTGTGCAGATCTTAGTTGTGTGAAGAGCCAAGTTTTGTTACGCTAAGTTATAAGGCATTATATCTAAAATAATATGGCTGATATAAATTTACTGTCACAGGAAGATACACAATACGAAAGTTTCGATGCCTTGCGCAAAAAACTTTCGGTTTTGTCCGTAATACTTCTGGTTGTGTCAGCCGTAGCTACTTTGGGAACGCTGGCTTTTTACACTTCTCTTGTTTCTACCCGGGATAAAATTATCCTAAGAGTTGAGGATGCTTCGGCAAAGGTTAACAGTTATAAAAATGTAGAGGAACTGGCAGTTGTTACGAAGGAAAAAGTTCAGGTTGCAAGCGGGGTTATTGCGTCAAGATCGGACCAGGTTAAGCTCTTCAATGCACTCTCACAATTTGTGCCGCAAAATGTTTCTTTTTCCAATATTAGAGTCGCCCAGGGTAAAATTGTCTTGTCAGGTAGCGCTAAAACATCTGCTGATGTTGCCAGTTTTATTTCAGCGCTTACGTCGGCGCAGGGTGCCAAAATGTTTTCGGGTGTTTCGGTTGATTCGCTGACATCGGATGAGCAAGGTATTTATACTTTTGGTATTTCGGCTACCATTATAAAACAATAAAACAAATATGAATTTATCTACCCTGACATTACCAAAAATTGCGGGTGTTGAAATCTCAAAAGGATTATCACTAATTGCTCCGATTGGAGGGATTGTTGTTTCTTTGATCGTCCTAGCATTTATTGTATGGCCCAAATACACTGAAATTAAAGGATTAAAATCTGCCAATTTCGAGCTTGAAACTCGCGCCGGAAGCCTTGAATCCAAGTTAGATGTGCTATCAAGTCTTGATGCCAGTGTACTTGAAAAGCAAGTGGCGGCATCTGGGGCTCTTCTGCCGTCTGATAAGGATGTTTTTATACTGATCAGGCAGATTGAAAATGCGGCTGCCTCAACAGGAATAGTTTTAAGTAAAGTTGAAGTTGTGCCCGGAAGTATTAACGCGGCTGGCGGGGCCGGTGCCGTAACAGAAGCAAATACAGTACCTCTTAGCTCTTCGGCATCAAAAGTCCAGGTAAGACTATCGATAACAAGCGGTTATGCTTCTCTTTTAAGCTTTATCTCAAAAATGTACAGCGGTGCCAGAGTTATCAATATTGAAGATATCACTATAGGGACAAGCGGTGAATCGCAAGTCAGGACAGCATTCAGTATAGATGCTTACTGGCAAGCCCTGCCTATCGATTTAGGTTCAATCGAAAAACCTGTTTTACCACTGACAGCTTCTGAAGTGGAGCTTTTAAATAAGATCGGCGAAGAAGGTGTTTCTTCTGTTCCGACGGTGCCTGAGGTGCCTCTTGGCAGAAACGATTTGTTTGCACCACTGTAAGAGAGTTAACTAGTAAGATAGCGTGTAGCGTTTAGTCTGGCTGGCAAGAACGCATAACTTAGATTCTTATAGTTCCAGACGCTAACTGACTTTACGCTTTCCGAGGAGATCCGGTCTGAATTTTTTGGTGCGTTTCACGGCTTGTGCCTTTTGCCAGGCAGCGATTTGGTAATGGTTGCCGGAAAGTAAAACAGACGGTACTTTTATACCTCTATAGATTTGTGGTTGTGTGTACTGAGGATACTCCAAATGGCCTTTTTCAAATGATTCGTCGACTGAGGATTCGGGATTAATAGAACCAGGAATAAAGCGCGTCACTGAATCGACAATGACCATTGCAGGGATTTCTCCTCCGGTTAAGATAAAATCGCCGATTGAGATGATTTCGTCCACATATTTCTCGACCCTTACATCTATGCCCTCATAGTGGCCGCATATTAGAGCTAAATTCTTTTTTTTGGCAAAGAAACGGGCTTTATGCTGATTAAACTTTCTGCCACTTGCACAAAGAAGAACGATATATGGTTTTGGTTTGATAGAGTCTAAGGCAGTAAGAATTGGTTCTGCCATCATTACCATTCCTTTGCCTCCGCCATACGGTTTATCATCGACAGTTTTACGCTTTCCAAGTCCCCAGCTGCGTATGTTTATCAATTTAATCGACAATAGTTTTTTGTCTATTGCGCGGGCAATTATGCTTTTTGAAAAGACAGTCCCGAAGATTTCGGGGAAAAGAGTCAGAATATTAATAGTCACGCTTCCAGCACTTCGATTGAGGCAAAAATGTTTTCTTTAACTCCCCTCACCCTGAGAAGATTCTTGATGGCTTTGATCATTTTGCCTCCTTTACCTATAACTTTGGCAATATCTTCTTTGGGTATGGTGACCAGGTACCTTAGATTTTGGTCCTGCTCGGCTTTTTCGATTTTGATTGTTTTTATGTCGGAGACTAAGGGCTCCAGTAAAAAATTTAATAGATCGTCCATTATGCAAGTATTTTGTATACAGTATTATGTATCTTGTACGAGCTTATCCTGTTTTCTTTTGCAAAAGCCTGAATACTGCTTCTGTCGGTTTGGCGCCTTTTGACAGCCACAAATCAATTTTCTGCCTGTCCATTTTTAGATTTTCAGGGCTTTTGATGTATGGCTGAAAGTATCCTAAGATTTCCAAAAATCTGCCGTCGCGCTTAGATTTTGCGTCCTGGGCGACTATTCTATATGAAACCTGATGGGTCTTGCCTGTTTTAGCAAGTCTAATTCTTACTGACATAAAATAAATTGTTACATTGTTGAATTGCTATATTGCTGATGACTGAATGTTGATTATTTCTTAATTTAGATACTATTTAACAATTTAGCTTGCTGAAAACCTATGTATTCTTCGAACAAAGTCGAGTCTGACTCGACAAAGTGAGAAGTCTAATAGTTCTCGCTTGTGCTCGAACAATAAAGGTTTTCAGCAGACTACTAACAATTTAACAATTGACAGTAGGCTATTATCTCAAAAGCGGCTTCCATACTGCAAGTATGGTATCGTATTATAATTTTTCAAGAGCGTTTTTAGCTGCTTGTTGTGCTGCAATTTGTTTGTTACGGCCAGTGCCTGTTCCAAGCAGCTGCTGATTTTGATAGACGCCTATTTCAAACTGACGACTGTGGTCTGGCCCCCAGCTTGAAAGCAATTTATAAACAGGTGAAACTTTAAATTTACGCTGTACGGCTTCCTGAAGTTTGGATTTGTTGTCAACAACCGCGGTTTTGGAAAGTATTTGCCACTTGTCAAGAATTATTTTTTGAATAAACGGTTCGATAATTCGGGATCCTGCGTCCAGAAAAATGGCTCCGACAAGTGCCTCGAAAGTGTTGGCAAGAATTGATTTATTTTCCCGTCCGCCGGATTCTTCTTCACCTTTGGCAAGGTACAGATATTTGCCTAGCTCAAGGCTTTGGGAGAGTTTGGCAAGCGTCTCGGTTCTGACAAGGGATGCACGAAACTGAGTGAGTTCTCCTTCCGGGCTTTTTGGCAAGATCCGGTATAAAAAGCGTGAAACGATGCCGGAAAGAATGGCGTCTCCCAAAAATTCAAGGCGTTCGTTGGAGGCACCTTTAAAGTTTTTGTGTTCATTTAAATAGGAACGATGGATAAAGGCGTTTTTCAAAAGACTGGTATCCTTAAACTCAACGTTAATTAGTCTTTGAAGTTTTTCAAAATCTCGGCTTTTGGTATCGTGGGGCAGGCGAGTAGTTTTAGATTGTGGTGTCGACATTTTCATAGAGGTAAGAAACAAGGTCTGATACTCTTTTAAATGTTTCCAATTTGTTGGGGTCGACTTTAGTGTTGTATTTGTCCTCGAGCAGGGCAACTAGGTCTTCAAGTTCAAGATCTGCGATATTCAGATCCTCGTCGAAATAAGAGTCCTCCTCTATTTCTTCCGGGTCGGTACCGAATTGTTTGTGAATAATTTTTTTGAGGTCTTCGAGAATTTCTGTATCAGTCATGATGGTAGTGTATAGTGAATAGTCACTTAATTTTTCAACTTAGATTTAATAATTGTACCGAGTACCCCGTTGACAAATTTAGGTGAAGACTCGCTGCCAAATTCCTTGGCAATTTCGACTGCTTCATCGACTACAACCTTGTATGGCTCTTTCTTGTCTTTGTAAAGGAGCTCCCAGATAGAAAGACGAAGTGTGGCCATATCAATGGGTGCGATTTGTTCGATTGGCCAGGCCGGTGCGTTTTTGGCAATCAACCTGTCAATTGCTCTTACTTTTTTGGCTACATGCCCTGCAGTCGGGTTGACTGCAGCATTAAAGTCTGGGCTCATGATACTTTGGTAAAGTGCTTTCATAGCACTAACCCTGGCTTCGTGTCTGGGGTCTTTCTTGGTTTTCATCTCGGTAAAATCCGCATTTTGGACATGATCTGTGAGGCATTTTGAGACTGCTGCATTTAGGGCAATTGACTAGTTTTGGCAGGGACATCTTTTTGGTCGATTTGCGCCTTCTTGTTCTTGATTTTGAATGCCTTTTTTTAGGTAATGGTGCCATTTTTTAGTATTTTGTATCTAGTATTTGGTATATAGTATAAAGATTTTTAGGAATTAACCATAAAACTTCTTTATATATATTTTAACTATATCATCGACAAGCTTTGCTTGTCATGATATATCAGAGGAGCGCCATTGGCTCAACCTCGTTGAGGCAAGGTGACCTGCTGATATAAACTCTTAAATAGTATCAAGATGTTAGCGGGGATTATAGTGTAGACATACGTCCTCGTCAACCATATCTATATCAAAGACTGGATCGAATTGTTACATTTTCTGATTGGATGAGTCTACGATTATTCTTACTTTAGCTAAAAATTTTTGAACATCTTCCTTTTTCATTTTAGTTGGTGCGACGTAGCCTTCTGCTGCATTGAATATTTCTACAGGCCAAAATTTTAACGGGGATTGACCAGGCCATGTTGCTACTATTTCATCTACTTGAAAATTTTCTGCATATATCCTTATTGTTCTTGCTCCTAATTGCTCGATGTCTGCACCTAGAAGATTACTTGGTCGTATATTTTTTTCAAGTATTAATGTCCCTTTGCCTAGCGGGTTTTCGAATTGAGTTCTATAACCGTATGCAGTTTCAGTCCTAGTAAAAAACTCAAAATGATTTTGATTGGCATCTTCAAATAGTAAGTCGAACGCTTCGTTGAATTCTTCACGGACCCTCAAGCTTTCTGGTTCTCGTAAACAGCTTAACCCGGTTACCGTAACTGAGGTGGCGCCGGCGGCTACGCCCATGAAACGAAGAAAATCTCTGCGGTCAATTTGTGACATTCAATGGGATATCATAAAATAATTTACTTTGCAAAGCAATCGTTTGTCAATTTGGTTGGGAGTATTGATTCTGCAGGGCAGAGAGTTTTTCTTTGAGTTGAGGATATTTTTGAAAACTGGCATCAGCATTAATCAGTTTTTTTGCTTCTTCCTGGGCTGCAACGATTGTCGCTTGGTCCGAAAGGTCTGCTACCTTGAAGTTGAAAAAGCCTGACTGCTTAAGGCCAAAAATCTGGCCTGCTCCGCGCATTTTAAGATCGATTTCGGCAAGCTCGAAACCAACGTGAATTTTTTCCATACTCCTGAGCCTTTTAATGGATGTTTCCGACCTTGAATCCGTGAACAGAAAGCAATAGGATTTGTGCTCTCCCCTTCCGACTCTACCTCTCAGTTGGTGAAGTTGCGCCAGGCCAAAGCGGTCTGCGGATTCAATTAGCATGATGGTGGCATTTGGCACATCGATGCCTACCTCGACTACCGGAGTTGCTACCAAAACATGAACCTTACCGCTTTTGAAGCTGTTTATAACTTTTTCTTTTTGTTTTGAGGGCAGCCTGCCATGCAGGAGCCCAAGTCTTACTTCTCTGGCAAACTTTGTTTTTAATTTTTCAAATTCCTCGGTTGCAGCTTTAACTGTATCCATACTTTCTGAAGGTTCAACGAATGGTGTGATAATGAAAGCCTGGCGATCTTCTTTAACATGCTTTTCTATGAATTTGTAAGCGTCGTTTCTTTTAGTGTTGGGTACAACAAAAGTGGCAATTTTTTGTCTGCCTTTGGGCATTTCATCCAAAATTGAAAGATCAAGATCGCCATAAAGGGTTAGGGCCAGTGTTCTGGGGATTGGGGTTGCCGTCATGGTTAAAAGATGGGGAGTAAGTTTGCCTGCCTGATCTAAAAATAATTTGGCCCGTTGGGCTACTCCGAAGCGGTGTTGCTCATCGACTACTACCAAACCAACTTGTCTTTTAGCCTTAAATGTTATTAGCAGTGCATGGGTGCCGCAGGTTACATCTCCGGATGTTTTTTTGCTTTTGGTCCAGATGCCCACCTTTACACCAAATGGTGATAGTAAAGTTGTGAGTGTTTTTTGGTGCTGGAAGGTTAAGATTTCCGTTGGGGCAGCAATAAGTGTATCAAAGTGATTGGCGCTGGCAATAAGCGCACCTGCTGCTGCCACAATTGTTTTGCCGGATCCGACGTCGCCTTCGAGGAGTCTGTTAGCCGGCTTTTTTCGCGAAAGGTCACTTGTAAGTTGATCAATTGCTCTTTTTTGAGAATTTGTGAGTTCAAAAGGCAGACTTTTTACAAAATCTTCTATAAGATTTTTGTCCAGTTTAAGAGAAGAGGCTCTTTTTTTGCTTTGCCATTCGGCCTGCCGCATAATGGAAAGAAGCTGTGTTAGAAAAATCTCGTCAAAGGCCAGCCTTTTGCGGGCTATTTCAACATCTTTACAGGAATTTGGAAAGTGGATTTTCTGTAAAGCAGAACTTAGGTTATCAAGATTTTGGCTCTTTGCAATTTTTGCCGGAAGAAAGTCGTTCTGGTTTTTGATATAGATTGGTAAAAGATTTGAGATTCGGCTCCTTAACCACTTTGACGAAAGCCCATCTGTTTCCGGGTAAACTGGAACAAGCCGGCCGGTGTGAATAGTATCATGTATTTTGTATTTTGTATTTTGTATGGGAGCATCTGTATTTCTAATGACTTCATAGGACGGTGAGATGAGTTTTGGGCGATTGCCATCGAGCTGGATTTTGCCGGAAAGCGAAACAGGCTGTCCGGCTTTTAAAGTTTTGGTTAAATACGGCTGGTTAAACCAGATAACCTCAATAGTTGCGGACTGGTCGGCGACAGTTGCGACAGTTACAAATTTGCCTGAACGTGTTCTAATATTTCTGATCTGCCAAATAACACCTTGAACGCTGATTTTTTCGCCAGGCGTAATGTTTGAGATCGTAGAAATTCTTGAAAAATCATCGTAGCGGAAAGGAAAGTGGTAGATGAGATCCTCGACGGTGTTGATTTCCAGTTTTTTGAGTTTTCGGGCAAAGTAGCTGCCAACGCCGGGAAGATTTTCAATGGGAGTTTGAGGGTCCATAGGTACAGATATATCGGTGTTTCAGCTTAGAATCAGTGTTTCAGAAACCAGAAAAGTCGGATATACCAGAGACCTTTCAGACTTGTCTGGTTTATCTGCTGTCTGATTATAGCCGATTAAGCTGCTTTTAGCTGAGGTTTTCCGCTCTACTGCAGTCCGTAGAGTAGGTAGAGGGCAAATTGGCCGAGGATAAAGGCAAGGCCGCAGATAATGATGACAATTTTCCAGGCGTTTTTAAAATAAGAGCGTTTAAATAATTTCATTCTCCTACTTTAGCATAAGTTTTTTTGCCGACTTTTAAGACTTGCCCCTTTTTTGTTTTGATTTTACCTTCCCTTACTACCTGACCGTCGATTTCAACTGCGCCTTGATCTATTAGTCTCTTTGCCTGGGATTTGCTTGAAACTAGGGTAGATACTGCCTCGATTAGTGAGATGTTTTCTTTAACACTAATATTTAAGTTCTCTGGTGCACTTCCTTTTTGGTGAACTGATTCGAACTCTTGTTGAGCGGCTTTGGCGGCTTTTTCGCCGTGATAAATTTTGACTATTTCATAAGCTAGTTTCTTTTTTGCAGCCATTGGTTTGGAAAGATCGACAGATTTTGGGTCAACGTCTGTGCCTAATTCAAAATATTGCTGCAAAAGATCGTCGCGGATGGACATGATTTTGCCAAACATGTCTGCTGGTTTGTCGTCAATTGGGATAAAATTACCAGTGCTCTTGCCCATTTTTTGTCCATCGGCGCCAATAAGTAGTGGCACAGTCAAAACAAACTTTTCCTTGTTTTTCAAAGTTTTCATTAAGTGGCGACCGACAAGCATATTAAATGTCTGGTCTGTGCCGCCGACTTCAAGGTCAACATCCATAGCTACCGAATCGTAACCCTGCATAATCGGATAAACCAGCTCGTGCATAAAGACCGGTTTGCCCTCTTTCTTTCTTGCAACGTACATATCGCGTTCGTCTAACTGTTGTTCGGTAAAATTTGAAATCAGCTCGATCCAATCACGGGATGATAGTTTGTCCAGCCACTGGCTGTTAAATTTAATTTCCGCAGCGCTTGGTCCGTCAAACCTTAAAATTTTTGCCGCTTGCTCTTTGTAAGTCTTGGCGTTTTGTTCAACTTCTTCTTTTGTCAGTTTTTTACGTGTGGCGGATTTATCGGTGGGGTCGCCAATCATCCCTGTAAAATCACCAATTAAAAGAATGACTTTATGACCCAACTGTTGAAATTGGGCGAGCTTTCTTAAAGCGACAGCATTGCCGAGATGGATTTGAGGATTTGATGGGTCGATGCCAAGGTAAACTTTGATCTTGCGCTTTTGCATTAGCTTTGCGAGTGCGTCTTTATCTGGCAAAACCTCTTTAACGCCGCGACTTAAAAGTTCGTCAACTTTATCCATATTTGCATCTTAAATGTTTTTTGGCTTTCTGGCAATTCTCTTGGGATTTAGCTCGATTTGTGAATGTGATTGAGATATAATTGACGGGTGTTTCACTAAGATTTTTGTATGAGTTTTTCGCCAAGCAGGCTCAGGTCCCGTAGGTTTTCTTCGAGAGTTAATAAACTTTCCCGCTACGACCACCCTTTCAGTAGGCAATCCAGTTTTAACAGAAGACGTTTCTGGATCAGGTTTTTCGGGCTCGTCTCCACCTTATTGTTCTTTTCGCTAATTGCATTAATCGTTTTGACATTTTTCTCGTTTGTCATTTTTGCCAAAGATCTGCCCTCTCCATATAAGCTAACTGCTAGGGATGCTTCACTTTCGACACAGATATTTGACAGAAACGGCAAGCTTCTTTATGACATATACGGCGATAAGAACCGGGCTCTGGTAAATTGGAACAGTCTTCCAAATTACGTTAGGCAAGCGACAATTTCTATTGAGGACAAGGATTTTTACAAACATAAGGGTTTTTCGATACTCGGAATTGGCCGGGCCGCCTTCAACATTGTTTTTTTCAGACAGGTTCAGGGAGGTTCTACAATTACCCAGCAGGTTGTTAAAAATACCCTGCTTACTTCTGAAAGAACCGTAACGCGCAAAATTAAGGAGTTTATCTTATCCATCCAGGTTGAGCGTAAATACACCAAGGACGAAATTTTGCAACTTTACCTGAATGAAGTTCCTTACGGTGGAACTGCCTGGGGAATAGAGGCTGCCGCGCAAACCTACTTTAGTAAAGAAGCCAAGGATTTGACTCTGACAGAAGCAGTAATTCTTGCCGGTATGCCTCAGCGGCCAAGCTACTATTCACCATACGGACCTAATCCGAAGGCCTATGTTGACAGAGCAGCAAGTGTTGCCCGTCGTATGCGGGAAGACGGGCATATAACCCGTGAGCAGGAGGACCAGCTGAAAAAGGATGTCGCGGGTGTTAAATTTTCACCTAACGATCAGGGTATTAAAGCGCCCCACTTTGTCTTTTATGTCAAAGATTTGTTAGCAGAAAAATATGGTGATAAATTTGTCGAGCAGGGTGGGCTTAAAGTTAAGACGTCACTTGATGTAAATTTACAGGAAAAAGCCCAGCAAATTGTTGCCGAAGAAGTTGAAAAAGTCAAGGATTTGAGTGTGGGAAACGGTGCTGCTGTAATTGCGGATCCGAAAACGGGCCAAATTTTGGCTATGGTTGGTTCAAAAGACTATTTTGCCAAAGACTACGACGGTCAGGTCAATGTTGCTATGTCTTTGAGGCAGCCGGGTTCTGCTCTTAAGCCTTTTACCTACGCTACAGCCTTTAAAGCTGGTTACACGCCTGCAACTGTTTTAATGGATGTGTCAACCGAGTTTCCGGGTGGAGCTGGCCAGCCGCCTTACAAGCCGGGCAATTATGATGGTAAGTACAGGGGGCCAGTGCAGATCAGGTTTGCCCTTGGCAATTCAATTAATATTCCTGCTGTTAAAATGCTTGGACTGGTCGGAGTTAAGAATATGCTCAGGACCGCATATGATGCCGGACTTAAATCTCTTGAGCCGACGGATGAAAACTTAAGCCGGTTTGGTCTTTCAATTACTTTGGGTGGTGGCGAAGTCAGGCTTCTTGATTTAGTTAGCGGGTATGCCACTTTGGCAAATCGGGGTAAATATATTGAGCCTGTTGCGATTCTGGAGGTTAAGGACAGATCGGGCAAAAGCTTGGAAGAAGTAAACGATGTCAAAGAAAAGCAGGTAATTGGTGAGGATGTTTCGTTTCTAATTTCACATATTCTTTCAGATAACAATGCCAGAAGTGAAGTTTTTGGGTCCGCTTCGCATCTTTCTATCGGTGGCAGAACGGTTGCTGCGAAAACTGGTACGACTGACGATAAGCGAGATAACTGGGCTGTTGGTTATACACCTTCACGGGTGGTTGGCGTTTGGGTTGGGAATAACGATAATTCGCCAATGAATCAGAAGATCGCCTCCGGTGTTACCGGGGCAACACCTATTTGGAACAAGTTGATGAGGCTTTCTATTGCAGATCTTAAGAATGAGGATTTCGAAAAACCAGACAATGTCAACGCGCTGGAAGTCGACGCTTTCGGGGGAGGTATGCCATGTCGTAATTATCCCAAGAGGAGTGAGTATTTTATCAAGGGCACGGAACCGGCGCAGGATTGTCTTGTTGAAAAAACGCTCAGTGGCACCGAGTATTTTGTTTTTGTGGAATATGATCCTGTTTCGACGGACGGCAAAAACCGTTGGCAGGAAGGAATAAACGCCTGGACTGCTGCTCAGGCCGACTCCAAGTACCACGCTCCGCAGGAGCTTCTTCTGGAGCCTACAAAAAACCCTGATGACATTAGCGTGAGCCTGGTTAAGCCTAGTGGCCATTCACAGGTTGAATATACTTTTGAAACCGAGGCAAATATAAGCACCGGTAGAAAAATCAAAAAAGTTGAATTTTACGTTGACGGATCAATTAGGGATACTAAAAATGAAGACAGCAGGAACCTGAAATTTTCTTATACTTTTTCAAATGCCAATTCCGGTAAGCATAAAATAAAAGTAAAGGCGTATAACGATGCTAATAAAAGTGCCGAGGCGGAAGTTGAAATTTCAGTAGGCCAGGAATGGCAAGATTGATTTAAAACTATTAACACTTCGTGTTTCCCCGTAACTTGCTAGTTTTAGCTGCCAAGACTTCAGCCCGAGGCTTCAGTCCGAGGGCCTGGCCTGGTGAGCTGGTCTGTACAATGAATCAGCTCTCACCTTGTCTCTTTCCCCTCATCTATCGATGCTGCAATATTAATTCCTCCTTCAAATATCGCATCTATACTTTCGATTCTTCCTTTAACCTCTAAAGCTGCAAGCCTTTTTAATAACCCTACCTCGCCGCCACGAAGCGAACTCCACCTCTGCTCGCTACGATAAACCAAGCTTCCCTTTTGCGGTTTTCTACTGGCCACTCTTTCTCGAATTTTCTCGATTATCTCCCGTCGGTCTCCGCCAAAATGAATATCTAAACAAACTATTCTATCTGTCATTGAATACAACAGGAATTATATCCCAAATTTTTTTAGATTTGTACAAATCCGTATTCCTATAAAAAACAAAAAAGAACTAATTTAAGGTTTGGTTACAGTTAAAATCTGGTTGGCGAAAACATTCGTCATTTGTTGTAATTGACCATTGGGCCAAGTTATTGTTATTGAATCAATCAAATCAGCTTGTCCTACTCCGAAATGGACAATTTGATCGTTTTGGCCATATTGGGAAACATTGTCAGTCAGCTGTCGAAATTGAGACTTACCTCCGGAAACTATGGAAACCTTCGCGCCAAGTGCTTTGGTGTTTTTGGAGTCTGAAGCTAATTTCATTTCCAACCAATTATTATCGTTTCTACTATTGTGATACAGCTTAACTGGCCCGGCCCCTATACCCTCTTCACCATTGGTGACAAAAAGGTCTAAAAAACCATCCTTGTCATAATCCGCCCAAGCTGCAGAAATGCCATTACCGTTTGGAGGTCCAGAAACGCCGGCTTCAACAGCCTTATCAGCAAAAGTCCCGTCGCTATTGTTAATGTAAAGCATATCAGGCGTGTTTACACTTGTTGTTGAATTTAGACCATTGACAACAAATAGGTCCAGGTCTCCGTCGTTATCAAAATCTCCCCATTGGCCTACGGTCGCCTGGTTCGTGTTAATACTACTATTAGTGGTAACATCCGTGAAAGTCCCGTTTCCGTTATTCCAGTAAAGAATTGATTTGTTACCGGATAGTCTTGAAACAAAAAGGTCCAGGTCTCCGTCGTTATCAAAATCTCCCCAAGCGCTGCCATAATTTTTATCAGAAGTTAGACCTGCTTGCAATGCAGAATCCAATGTAAATGTTCCGTTGCCATTATTTTTGTGTAAGATCAGTTTACTCCCCGGCGTAATCAAGAGATCAGGGTCACCGTCCCCGTCATAGTCTGCCCAACTGCTTGATCTGGTATGGACATTGTCTGCAACGCCGGCAATTGCCCCAATTTCGATAAATGTTCCACCGGTATTTTCAAAAAGCTGTGAAGGATAAAATCCTGTACGCAATTTATTAGCTGAGAAAAAATCCAGGTCGCCATCTGCGTCAAAATCGAGCCAATTAGCTCCTCTTGCTGAAGACGGCCCGTCGACTACTCCAAGTTCCGCTGCAACCTCGCTGAACGTGCCGTTTTGGTTATTTCGAAAAAGTTGATTTGGTTTCGAACCTGTTCCATTTTGGGCTCCTGCTACACAAATTAAATCAAGGAATCTGTCGGCATTATAATCTCCCCACACGCAACCGTGACGGTCTGTTTGAATATTCATGCCAGCACTATTTGTAACATCACCAAAGGTACCGTTTCCATTGCTATGGTACAACACTGGTAGGTTAAAGTGGCCACTGACAAAAAGGTCGACGTTGCCGTCATTATCAAAATCTGCCCAATTTACACCCCAAGTGATTTTATTGCCAAATAAAATTCCGGCCTGAATGGTAGCGTCCGAAAAACTTAAAAGTGAACCAGGTCCCGGAGTCGGAGTCGGATTGGGAACAATAGTAGGGCTTGGGGTAGGATTGGCAAAATCAACAGTGACAGTAGCAAAGTCTGTAACCTGAAACACGTCCAGGCTTTGGCTAGTCCTGCCAGTTGTTCTGATTCTGATTTTAAGAATTCCGTTTTGCAGATAACCGGCCGAAAGATTGGATGGCTTAACTGCCTGATAAACATTATAGAAATCGGCACCGGAGTTAGAATTATTGCCCAAATTTACCGCTTGCCCAAATTGCTCCCAATTATTTCCGTTTTTAATTTCAAAATAAGCACTGCCGCTGTTATTATCAAACCCCGGATTACTGCCATTATTACAAGAACGATCGTTGCCTCCTTGCCAGCAGCCGCCAAATCTAAAAGTTAAATTTGAAGCGCTGCCAGGGTCACTAATTGTCGAAAGATCATAGGAAAATGTTGCAACAGTGTTAACATTTACAGCCGAATTTGAACTAAATCCCAGATTCCAGCTATTTACAGACTTACAAGTACTGGCAGAACAGTCTTGGGTACTCGTCTTTGCGACACTAAACCCGTCTGTAATTTTGGTAATACCGCCAACGTCACCAAAGCCTGCAACAGGAGCAAATGTTTGCTGGCTAGCCGCTGACACAAAACTGTTGAGCGCGATTTTTAGAAAGAAAGCAGCAAGTAAAAAAACCAAACTGGCAATAACAAATAGCGACCCGTTTTTAAACATTAATTTATGGGGCAGAAGACCAAATAACTGGAAGACTTATTGTTAGAAACTAACTTTAAGCTTTTGATATAAGCACTGTCAAGGGTATGGAAACGTCCCTAAATCTTGTTAATTATTTAATGCCTTAGTTCGTCACGCAATAATTGTAACTAGTGTTTGCGGGAGGTATCTCTTTGCATTTTGCGTTAGGTTTTAACCATATTTCAACATCATCATGGTTTTCCAACACTGCCCACAGGGTATACTCTTGAAAAGTAGCATCTTTTACCATATAGAGGTATTTAAAGTCGGAGGGTGATGGGTTATTAGGACCATAAGGATTTGTTCCATTACTAACTTCGTCACCGTCATTGACTACATCCCCGTCCGTATCCGGATTGTTTGGATCGGTTCCATACGTACCTGTTTCATCAACATCACTTAATCCGTCTCCATCTGTATCTCCCGGACTCCCGCCAGCTGTTGTAAAACTTCTCTTAGACCACGTGCTATCCCCTGCGGCGTTCGTCGCTCTCACACGCCACCAGTAAGTAGTGTTTGGCAGAAGTCCGCTTGCATTATATGAAGTTGAAGTCAAACTGCCCTGGTTAACGACGGTTGGCGTGAAGTTTGAGAAAAGAGATATATGAATTCGATAGGTATCAGCCCCCGTAGAGGCATTCCAGGAAAGCGTCGGACTTATTGAAACACCCGTTGCACCGTCGACAGGTGAAGTTAAAACCGGCGCCGGGGGTACGCCTGGTGGAGGCGAAGGCGTAGGAGACGGTGTTGGCGACGGCGCCTGACCGCAATAAGGATCTGCAGCAATTGCCGCCAGATCAGTACTCGGCCATCTACCTTCTCCTGCTTCTCCCCATTTTCCACCTGTTGGTACTGCTACGCTACACCAAGCCTCAAGTTCTAAATCATCGGCAGGTGGTGCACCCAAAGGATCGTACTGCCAACCAATCATTCCATCATAAGCCTCATAAAAATTTTGTTTGATATCGTCATAGATTGCCTGGTTTTGGGCAAATTCCAACGCAGTGTTGGGCATAAGCCAGGTAAAGCCCATGGCTACTCTGCTAAGATAACCGCTACTCACAATATGGTTGTAGTCATTCTGAACTAATGTCAAAGGGCTCGGGCCTTTTGTTCCATGCATGGCAGTTATATACCATGTTGGCATAGCACTGGTAGCATCCGTAATATAATCTCTCAATTTTGCGAACATAGAAGTGCTAGTATAGCCTTGTGCAGTAAACGTGGATGCGGGAAAAGCTGTCATTTGGGCAACCTCCGGAGCAGTTTCTGTATAACTACCAATTGGTACCCCGGAACCATCTGCCGGATCCTGATAAATAGTATTGTTGGGGTATTGAACTACTTTAAACTCCGGCGTTTTACCGTGGCTGGGGGAAAGAATGGAAACCATTGCTATTGCTGATTCCAGGTCTTGTCTGTGGCCAGTGCCGGAGTTATGATAATGGTCATAAAGCGCCACCTCCAACTCTTTAATTTCTGCTTGATACGTATTATTAAGTAGCCAAGGGAAGCAGTTATAAGAAGAGCCTTCCGGTGCATTAGGAACGTAATCGTACCAGCACCACGTAGGTATGTTTTTTTGAGTTCTCAAAAAGTCCGGTGAATAAGGTCCAGCGGAAATTCTGATCATGGCTTTTTTGCCGGCGCCCTTCAAGGTATTGAGGGCACCATCTAAGTAAGACCAATCATAGTTGTCATCTGTCTGCTCTATTCGCGACCATTTTTGGCGCAGCATATAGCCCGCACAATAAGTAACAGTCGGGCTGCATATCTGGCCGGTACCGACCTTTGGGGTATTCTCAAACCCGGTTGTTCCCGTATTGGCAAATGTCCCAAAGGAAAATGTTGCCAGACCGGCTACATTCCCTTGAGGTTGTTGTTTTGGTTGTTCTTTTTGGAAATACTGCCCAAAAATAGAGGCTAAATTACCTCTAATAAGGCTGGCTTGCTTGGGGTCTTTAGGTATGTTTTTTAAATGTCCGCCTTCCGCAAGGCCCGGTATCCAGTTGGCGCCTTCAGTTGAATCCGACTGGAGATCTGCCCCCGGATCAGGGTAATGGTAAAAGGTTCCAGTTGTTGAGCTTAAATTATTGTAGTACGCTTCCAGACCTACTGCGATGAGGTTAAGATCATGCTTTCTTTGAGTGTCTCGGCTTTGGGCCATGCGTTTTCCCGGGTTGATGGCAATAAATCCTGCAGATCCCAGTAAACCGGATACGGCAATAACAATAAGAATCTCAATAAGAGTGAAGGCTTTTAGCCTCTTAACAAACTTAGTCACAACAGACCTCTAAATATAGTCTAGACAATAGGGGGGGGGAGGGCAATAATGAAAGAAGAAAGCCCTAACTGTAAGACGAGTAAATTATTGACGTTCAAAATAACTTTAATGAAATCTGCCCAATTAAGATCTGCTTTTACGCTTATCGAACTTTTAATTGTCATTGCCATTTTGGGAATCTTAGCAGCAGCAGTTTTAGTCGCCATTAACCCTGGTAAAAGAACCGCGCAAGCCAGAGACGCCCAAAGAAAAAGCGCGATCGGCTCTATTGCAAATGCCTTAATCGGATACTACACCTTATCAGGAAAATTTCCAGACGAGGTGACATGTGATTCAAGCAAAGGCACCATGGGTGGTGCAGGAGACTGCAGAAATGTAGTAGGTGGCGGATCCTGGCGCACTTTCTCTGGCGGAGCCGCAAATAGTTATGTTTATAACTCAATAGTCGATACCCAAGGTTTTCTTAAATCTTTACCTCATGACCCTTTAAACGACCTCACACACTATTATCGTTACGAACCATTTGAAAATTTAACCGCCGATTTTTTATGCTTCGCTGGTGGCCCAGCATGCGAGTACTATTGGGTAGGCACTCTTCTGGAAGCACCTGCAGATATCAGTAAGCCGATTTTCCGCTGTACTGATATTGCCAATATTGGTACTGGCTGCAAGGAAGTCAGGTGTGGCAACGGTGATTTATGGAGGTCGGATGCGTATATTCTCGATCCAACGAACGAATGTTAAAAAATATCCCGATACCGGATCAGGATTTAGGGGTTTCTAAAACACGGCAACTTGCGTTCCCACATCCGCCTAGTTGCACAACTATTACACCGAATAACGATACAGGATTGTCAAGCTCAAATCTCCTTAGTTTTCAAGGCAGTCTCCAGCTTGAGAGTTATTAGCCTAAAGGTCTAGCCTTGATTGGTGGTTATGGGGTTGTGTATCCTACTTTCGGATTTTTGCGCGGAATTCCTTTTCGAGAGATGCAATAATTTTTGCTTTTTGTTCGTCAACTTCGCTTTGCGTTGGTGTTGCTGTCGTTTTTTGATAAGTTAATTTCAGGGAAACCGATTTTTTGTTTTCACCGATCTTTTCACTTTCAAAAATATCAATAACTTCAACTTTTTTGACTAAGACCGTTGCTTTTTTAATAGTCTCGACTATTTCTGCAACGGAAACTGCTTTGGCGAAGATTGCGGAAATGTCCTCAATTACCGGTGGGTATTTGGGTATGGGTTTGTACTGGTAACTGGTAACTGGTAACTGGTAGATTTTCGTCAGGTTTATCTCAGCAGCCGCCACCGGGGTTTTTATATTGAAAAAATCGGTCACGTTAGAGCTTACTACGCCGATACTTCCTACTACTTGCTCGCCTATTTTGATTTCCGCCGATTGATTTGGCGAAAACAGGGGGTTGTTTTTACTTGAAGCCTGCCACCTAAGTGGCCTTTTTAAAATCTCAAAAACATTCTCGATAAGACCCTTAACCCTATAAAAGTCGGCACCCGCAAGAACAATTGAGAGCATCAGGTCCTGTTTTGGCAGAGCATTTTTTTGCGCAATGTAAGTTTTGGCAACTTCAAATAATTTTAGATTTTGTGACAAATTAATATTCTGTGTCAGGGTTTGTAGCAGCGATGGCAGGATGCTCGGGCGCATGAATTGCCAAATTTCTGTTAGCGGGTTGGCAAGTTCTACAATTTGGCTTGTGGGAGTCTTTGTAAGCTGCAGGAGATCCCTGGAAATTATCGAGTATGAAATGATCTCGGTAAGACCCAAAAATTTAAGTGCTTTTTTAAGTTCGATAATGTCCTTGAGCCGGCTTTCGGATGACCTTGGAATTTGACCGGACGGCAATTTTGCCGGTAAGTTGTGATAACCATAGATTCTGGCTATTTCTTCGATTAAATCAACGTCGTCTTCAATATCCCGGCTTCGCCATGATGGAGGTACTGCCTGCAGTTGATTTTCTGCCTTCGTTACTTCAAATCCGAGCTTTGCAAGAATATTGGCGGCTGCTAGCGGATCAAGATTTATACCCAGATAATTATTCAACTTAATAAAATCAAGAGTGATTTTGGGGCTTTCGGGTGCGTTTTTGTAAATATCGATAAGCTCGGAAGCGATCCTGGCGCCGGCTATTTGTTTTGCCAGAAAAACAGCTCTTGAGAGTGCGGCAGGAATTTGTTCTACATCGACTCCCTTTTCAAAGCGAGAAGCAGCTTCTGTTCGAAAACCCAAGGCTTGTGTAGTTTTACGAATTTGTACGGGGTCGTAACTTTGCACAAAAATAACCACCCGTTTTGTTCGCCTGCTGACGCGGGAGTTGGCGCCGCCCATAATGCCGCAAAGATCGATTAGTCTTTTTGAATCCCGGATTACAATTGAGCCAGCAGGCAGGCTTCTTGTACTGCCGTCAAGAGTTGTTATTTTTTCTCCGAGTTGTGCTTCCGTCAGGATCATTTTTGCTCCGATTATTTTGTCAAAGTCGAACGTATGCATAGGCTGGCCCATCTCCAGCATCAGATAATTTGAAATATCGACTATGTTGTTGATAGCGCGAATTCCGGAAGCTTCAAGCCGGGAGCGAATGTAGGCAGGTGAAGGTTTGACCTTAACGTTGTCGACAACAATTACAGCAAATCTTGGACAAAGGGTATCTTTCTTGATTAATACATCAAGGGCGAGGTGTTTGGCCACATCGGGTTCAAGGTTAAGATTTATGCCTTTGGGAGATGTGAGAGTTGACTTGATATTTTGCGAAGACAAAATTGCATGAGCTTCGCGGGCCAAGCCAAAAACAGAGGCAGCATCAAATCGGTTGGAGGTTATTTCAACGTCAAAGATATAATCCGAACCTTTTTTTTCTACTCTTTCGACGGAGGGGCCACAGAGCGTAAGGTAGTTTGCCAGCGTTTTTGCGGCAACATCTGTTTTTAAATATTCGCGAAGCCAGGAAACCGGGATTTTTATGTTCAATTAGGTATGTGGGATGGTAGGTATGTGGGATGGTGGGTTTATTTTCTTACTATCCTACAATCCTACTCTCCTACGTTCCTCCTTTTTTAAAATTGTTCTAAAAATCTAATATCGTTTTGGTAGAGTGGACGAATGTCCGGCAGATTTGTCTTCATGGCAATTGTGCGCTCCACTCCCCAGCCAAACGCAAACCCCATGTATTTTTCAGGGTCAATCCCACCCGCTTTTAAGACTTTTGGGTGAACCATGCCTGCTCCGCCAAGTTCCAACCAGCCACTTTTGCAGATGCGGCAACCGAAACCTTTGCAGATGCCGCAAATAACATCCACTTCAAAGGAGGGCTCTGTGAAGCGGAAATGGTGAGGTCTTAGGCGTGTTACCCTATCGGAGCCAAAAAAGTTTTGGGTAAAAAAATCAAATGTGCCTTTAAGATTTGGAATGGAAACTTTTTTATCAATTAAAAGACCTTCGAACTGGTGGAACATGGGGGTGTGGGAAACGTCTATCTGGCGTCTGTAGCAGCGGGCGATATTGATCATTCTAACGGGAGGATTCTTGACTCTTTGCATTTCCCTGACCTGACTGTTTGATGTATGCGGTGTTAGTACCTGGTTGCCTAGTTTGGAATCGGGTTTTGCTTTTGCGAAAAATGTTTCCCATTCGTCGCGCGCCGGATGATCTTTGGGCATGTTAAGAGACTCAAATGTGTAGAAATCCCAGTCAATTTCCGGATAGCTTTGCAGCGAGTATCCAAGTCTGGTAAAAATTTCCACAATCTCTTCGATAGCCTGGGATACAAGATGAAGATGGCCGATCTCCTGTTTTTTGCCGGGCGCAGTAGGGTCGATCGGAGTTGTATCTTGTATTCTGTATCTTGTATTCTGTTTTGCAACCTCGTAGAGCTTTTCTAATCCTTTTTTTGCTTTGTTGATTTGCTGACCCGCTTTGGGCTTTTGGGATAAATCAAGGGAAGAGATTTTTTTTGTTAAAGAAGTAAGTGGTGAGTTTTTACCGAAAAGATCTACGTAGATTTGTTCCAGATCGTCTTTAGATTTGACGTTCTCTAATTTTTCCTTGGCTTGGGAAATAATCTCTCGTATTTTTTTGTCCATGCGCTGATTATATCGCACACGATACAAGAGCGCGACGTAATCGCAAGCAATTATAACTTTTGCGCTTAGCTAAGGCCAGGCCTTAGCTCTGGTGTCGGATAAGCAAAGGCCTGGCCTTTTGCCTTTTTTTGCTGACTTAATTTTGTTTATTCTGATAAATTCGGAGTAATTAATTCGTACTAATTCGGATATTAAAAACCTCTCGAACTTAAAAATGTGCTTTAAGAACGAGAGGCGAAGGTTTTATAACAAGTGGAAAAATCTTTGTCAACAAATCGGGTTGAGTAACTGTTCAACTTTTTACCGATGATTATGTCATCGCGGGGCTTCGAAGTCGCTGTGGCGATCTAATAAGATTGCTTTGCCTTACTCGCAATGACAAAACATTGGAAGCGAGATCCTATTTTACTTCCTGATTTATATCTTCGTTCTGCTTTTGCTGGAGTTGGTTTTGCAAATCGTCGACTTGTTGTTGGACTTTTTGAGGGTTGAGATTTGTTTGAGCCCTTTTGCGGTTTTCGAGCTGAGCAGATAAGACCTTGATCATCACAAAGGCCAAAATAGCGATTGCTATTACCATACCAATTAAAGTTGCGAAACCACTCTTCACTAATTTAAGTTTAACAGAATGTGGATTTGGGATTAAAGAGATCCTTTCCCCGCCTTATGGGGTCAGGATGACGATTACGTCACCTTTTTGACAAGATCGTCGAAGGCTTGAGAGTCTTCAAGAGCAATTTGGGAGAGAACTTTTCTGTCCAGCTCGATATTTTTGCTTTTAAGCTTGCCGATAAACTGACTGTAAGAAATGTTGTGGGGTGTTAGCGCTGCATTGATTCTGATTATCCAAAGGTTGCGATTGGTGCGTTTTTTTTCTTTCCTGCCCCGATAAGCATCTGCACCGGCGTGAACTACTGCAGGCTTTGCCTGTCTAAATAGCTTTGACCTGCCACCGCGAAAACCTTTGGCAAGAGTCAGTACCTTTTTGTGCCGTCTTTTGGAAGTAGTCCCGCGTTTAACTCGCATGATAAAAAGTTATAAGTTATAAGTCTATAGTTAGCTGTAGGGTATTAAGCGCGCAATATTCTTTTTCTCGGGGTTTGAAACAAAAGCTACCCTTTTGTACCTGTTTCTTGCGCTGCGGGATTTAGCAGCTTTAAGGTGTCCGCCCATTTGCCGGCCGCGCAAAATTTTACCGGTTTTGGTTACTTTAAATCTCTTTACCGCTGCCTTTTTAGTTTTTTGTTTCATTGATGTTTTTGATTTCCTTCATGATGTTTGCAGTTGTCTGTGTCTCATTCTCGCTTTCGCGGTTTTGCTGTCTCTTATCTCTTTTGGGCTTTAAATACGAGACAAACCTTCTTCCTTCAAACCTTCCTTCTCGTTCTTTTTCCGCTATTTGGGCAAGTTCTGTCAGAATCCTGTCCAATAGTTTCGGCCCGAATTCCTGATGGGCCATTTGTCTTCCCTTAAAGACGACGCTAATTTTAACAAGATTCCCCTCGGAAAGGAAGCTGCGAACTTTTTTTAAACCTGTTTCGAGATCATGCTGCCCGATAAAAGGAGAAAACCTGACTTCTTTTAGCTCTGTTTCTTTGGTATGTTTTCTGGCCTCTTTCTGTTTTTTTTCTTCGAGGTACTTAAATTTCTTATATTCAATGATCTTAACAACCGGAGGAGTTGCATTCGGAGCAATTTCTACAAGGTCCAGATTTTCTTCCTGAGCTAACTTAAGTGCATCACTTAGCGATATGATGCCTATTTGTTTACCGTCTTCGGCTATGGTTCTTACCTGACTCGCCCTGATTTGCTGGTTTATTCGAAAGAATTTATTTACTTTGGGCCTCCGGCATTTACCTGAATTGCGTTTGATGTTATCACGTTTCAGGTTTTTGAATCAATATGCTGCGATAATTTTCTGGCAAAGTCCTCAACACTCATAGTGCCTAAATCATTAGCGTCTCGGGTCCTGACAGCGATTTTGGCGGTTTTTTCTTCCCTTTGCCCGACAACTACAATATACGGGATTTTTTGTAGAGTTGCATCGCGGATTTTGGCCTGCAGAGTTTGGTTGCGGCTGTCAACTTCTATCCTAAAGTTGCTCCCGAGTTTTTTTGCAACAAGGGCAGCGTATTTAAGATTATTATCGGTTATTGGCAGTATGGCAACTTGAATTGGTGATAGCCAAAGTGGAAATGCCCCCTGATAAATTTCGCAAATGATGCCAATAAATCTTTCAAAGGAACCCAGAATTGCCCTGTGGATCATTACCGGGGTAAGCAGTTTGCCGCTTTCGGTAACATAGGAAATAGCCAGGCTTGCAGGCATTAAAAAATCCACCTGAATGGTTGCTATGGTCCAAGTTCTTTGCAAAAAGTCTTTGAAGTCGATGTGAATCTTCGGCCCGTAAAAAGCTCCCTCGCCATTTAAGATTTTGTAGTCTATTTTGTGCGATTTTAAAGCTCTTGCGAGCTGGTCTTGTGCCTGTTCGTAAGTTTTCTTATCCCCAAGCGCCTTTTTTGGTCTGGTTGCCAAACCAAATGTAATTGGCAAGTGTAATTTTTTATAAAGATCCAGAGTTATATCAAGCATTTGGGTAATTTCCGCCTGGATTTGGTCATTCGTGCAGAAAACGTGCGCGTCGTCCATTACCATTTGACGCACCCTAAACATGCCGTTTAAAGTGCCGGACCTTTCGTTTCTGTGAAGCCTGCCAAGTTCGCTGAACCTTATGGGCAAGTCTTTGTAGCTGCGGGTTTTAAATGAATAGGCAATTGCAGATTCCGGGCAATTCATGGGTTTGATAGAATAATCTTCATTGTCAACTTTGAAGTTGAACATGTTTTCTTTGAAAAATTCCCAGTGACCGGACTTTTTGAAAAGCTCGCTTTTAACAATAATTGGCGTAGAAATTTCCTGGTATCCCCTATTGTCTATTGTGTCGCGGATGAATTTCTCCAGTTGTTTGAAAATAACCATGCCCTTGGGTAGCCAGTAACAACTACCGGGTGATGTTTCGTCGAAAAAGAACAGTTCGAGTTCCCTGCCAATTTCTCGATGGTCTTTAAGAAGTTTTGGGGTCATTTAAATAGGTTGGGCTGGGAGGCTTTTATAACGTCAGCCAAGAACTGGCCAAGTATCGGTACGAAATCTATTTTTGGGACAAAAAACGCAAGAATTACGATTACAAGTGTGGTCCCAAGTGTAATTCCAAGACCCCAGCCTAATCCACCAATGATTCCTAAAAGAAAGCGTTTTTTGAAGCTCCCCGGTGTTTCTATATAGTATTTTTCGACTATTTTTTCGCTATCGCCCACTTTTGGGAGTTCTCCTTTGGATATTTCTCATTATGGCATACGATTGTCTTTCAGCTTTTTTCCTAGTGACTGGATCCTGATGACCTTCGGCTGTCTCAATCGCTAATCTCTCAATTGGTGTTGCGCTTTTGAGTTTACGTTGTGTATTGACTAAGCGTGTACTTTGAGGTTCTAAGCCATCTTCAGGGAGGCCCAGCTGAGTAACTATAGGGATGCTAACCTCTTTTCCGCCGCGTATTTTTCTTTTGACAGCTCCGCCAAATTCGGGTGCCGAATCATCCGGTGGTTGACTCATTGGTTCTTTGCCTTCTGATCCCATAGCTGTATTTTACATGTAAAGTTAAGACAAGATCAATTTGAAGAATTTTTTGCAGCTTATCCCCACCAGACTTTTTTGATGCGGGCGTCTTCTTTTGTTACTTTAAAAAAATCAAGGCAGTTATTTAGGGCGACTTGTTTGTCAAAAGGTTTACAGGAAAAGATGTCGACCAAAGCCTCGTCGTATTTTGTAAAAGTGTGGATGGATATATGGGAAAAATCAATAGCAATTAGTGCAGTAATTCCCGGATTTTCAGGAATGCCATTTGTAACAATAGGGCCTGCCAGAATATTCATGCCTATTTCTGTGACGAATTTTTCTATGAAGTCTTTAGTCTTTCGGGAATCGTTTAAGTTGCGCTTGCAGTTTTTGAGGTCGCAGATAATATGATAACGTTTTGATTGCATTTAAGGCCAATACATAAAAGTTAGATAGATGATAAATTTAAATATAACAAAAAACTTTTTTTTGCAATAGGTCAAAATGGGTTTTTGAGGCTAAAAGTATTGGTGAGCAGTGAAGAATTATCCTCTGATTTTCTCGTAGTTTAATGTTACGTCCCGCCTGCCTTAGTACTTGGTGGGTTTGACCGAGTCAGATTTGGTGGGTTCGACAGGATTCGAACCTCTGACCTTCACAACCTGCTTGCGCAGGCAAGTGTCAATGCTTAAACTGCTTGAAAATAGTAACTGGAGAGATAATAATATGTTTGTATCATTCAGTAATTTTTATGGAAAATTTAGATGTTGTTAAACACGAAGCTATTGAGCTTAGAAGAAAAGGTTTAAGCATAAGAGAGATAGAGAATAAGCTTAAAGTTTCTAGGTCTACTCTTAGTATTTGGTTGAGAAAGATTAATTTAACACGCAAGCAGAAAGAGATTATGCAAGCGAAGCGACTGAATGGTCTAGCGAAGGCTAGGGGTAAAGCAGCTTTATACCACAAAGAGAAAAAAAGACAAAGGTTGGATCTTGCACAAAGAAGAGCGCGGCAAGTGTTGGCAGATATAGATATAAAAGAAAAAAATGTGCTTAAATTAGCTCTTTCTATGCTATTTGCTGGCGAGGGATTTAAGGTTGCTGAAGAAACTTCTCTAGGTAATTCTGACCCGAGAATTGTGAAAGTGTTTTTAAAATTGCTTGATATAGTTTATGGAGTTAATAAGAACAGGTTAAGGTTGTATTTACATTTGAGGGCTGATCAGGGTGTTATTTACGAAACCAATTATTGGTCAAACGTTTTAGAAATTGAGGCAGAGTATTTTAAAATAGCCCCTGTTGATAAAAGGACCGTCGGTAAAAAGACTTATTCTGGATATCACGGCGTCTGTGTTGTAAGATATTACGACGTTTCTATAAAGCGTGAGCTTTTGGAGATTGCGAATAACTTTTACTACGAATTGTAGATTAGGAGTTGTAGCTCAGTTGGTTAGAGCGTGTCGTTGACATCGACAAGGTCACAGGTTCGAATCCTGTCAACTCCACATTTTATCCCTGAAGTTGGAGTGTACCTTGTTCGTGGACTTTCATTTGTTTACCGGAAACCCATGCAAGCATTCCGGTTGCGGGTTTGGAATTTTGTCTTTGGGCGACAAGATCCTGTGCGCTTTTGGATTCTTCAGCTTTAACTCTTAATGTGCGAATAATTGCGGTTAAGACTTTAATATGTAAAACGCCGACTTTTTTGGGAACGTTTTCAATGTGAGCCTTAGTATCAACACCTGCTGATTTAGCAAGTTTAACAATTTCTTCCTGAAGCTGGGTCACCTCGCTGTACATGCTCTCATCCTCTTTGGCGACTTTAATATCGTACATTTTGTATTCCTGGCGTATTCTGCTAATTCTTTCCTTGGTATTTTGTTCATCCTTTGCTTCCATTTCATGAATTTTTTCCTCGTTACGGGCTCGCATTAAATCATCCTGGGCCAGGGTTTTTGGTCTTTGGCCTAGTTTTTTTGGTGAACCGAAAAAAACTCCGAACTCGCTGATTGCCTCATCTGCTAAAGGCCTTGCAACCTGAGAGGTCAGCGTCTCAAGCGGTTCGGCAATCATTTGGGCTGCTTGTTGTGTTATACTTTTAGTATTCATTTCGAGGCTATTCTACATCATTTTATCCTATAAAGTCAAAATTTTATGTCGAGGTCGATTTGGGGAAACTTGATATTGTCAAGCTCCCAGTCAAGTGAATCTAGAACGTTGTTAAAAACGACAACATCTTTTTTTACTTGTTCCAGTTCGGGATCAGGAGTAGGTGCCGGGCTTGCGATAGTAATTTTGACAACGGTTTTTTCTCCTGTTTGAGCAGGATTTTTTGAGATCATGATAAAGGCTGCAAAAATAATAACAATAATTAGGAGAAGCAATAAACTTAATTGCAATTTCCGGTTTTTAAAGTATATGAGTTTTGCACTCAGTTTGGAAATGTCAATTTTGGGTATTCTGTATGTGGACTTTTTGGGTGTATTTTGGGCAGGATGCTGCTCCTTTTGCACGTTTTCTTCTGCAATTATCTGTTTTTCCATATTGCCGCTATCCTGAAATTGTGGCGGATTCATATTATTTTTGTCATTTCTTCAAAGAGCGACTTTGACCTTTTGAGTTCAATCTTGGCCCGTTCAAGAATTTCGTCTGTTTGTTTAATTTGATGGCTGTTGAAACTGTCGTCCTTAATTTTTTTATAGCTCTCTTTGGAAAGGGATAGATTTGTCAGGGTTTTTTCTCTTATGTCGTTGATTTCCGACTGCCAGTTTATTAAGAGCGTATGATTTTGTGCAGTAATTCTTTTTTCGACGAATTCGTTTAGAAGCTGGGAAACATTTATGAAACTGCCAAAAATTGATTCGGTTTGGGCAATATCGTAGGTTTCTGCAACTTTGTTTATTTTCGGCCGGGTGTCTTTGTCGAGTCTTGTTTTTAAGTCGAGTGATAGTGGCGGGAGCTCCTCAAGTGTCTGGGTATTTTGAACCTTTTCTAAATGATCCTGCATGAAGGTAATTTGATCTGTAATGACCTGATCTGTGGCAGCTTTATTAAAACTGCTGCTTTGCCATCTTGTTTCACTTCCGTATTCGGAAACGAGTGCAAGATAAGAAAGCAGAAGCCTGTCAACTGATATCAAATATTCTTTGGTTTTGGCGAAAGCCTCGGCTTTGGCCGTAGCTGTCCCAAATGCTTGGTAAGTTGATTTGGCGGTGATGTATGCGTTCTTTGTGTTGGAAAGATCTGAAGTCTTTTCTGTGTAGTCTTTTTTTGCCTGATCAAGTGGGGTCTGGGCGAAAGTAAGTGACCCATTCGACACATTCGAATAACTCAGTGCAAGCAAGCTCAGGGCAAGTAAGAAAATGGTGAAAAGTGACAGGGTTAAAAAAAGAATAGCAAAATACTTAATACAGGATACAGGAAACTTATTTGTGGGCATTAACTTAAATTTACAACTTTAACTCTTGTCCATCAAATGCTATGTGGTAATTTGGACCGGCATTAATTTTTAGATACTCCTCTAAAAATTGGTGAGTGCCTGTTTTGTGGCCAATGTGGACAAAATAGGTGTTTTTGATTTTGTACTTTTTTGCCAATTGGATACCGTCCTGAATAGAAATATGGCCCGGCCCCTGACCTATTTTGCCAAGAGTCGAGCCATCGATTGCCCAGTAATCTGCATATTTTATCGTTCTTTCCTGCGAAGGAAGAATTCTTCTGAAGTCGGTAATGTAAATAAAGATCTTGTTTTCTTTAAGTTTAATGCCGAAGGCGGAAGTTTTGCCGTGAATTACCGGGAAATACTCGACTTTTACATGATGTATTAAAAACGGCTGATTGGGTTTAACGACGTTGATTTTAAGATTCTGTCCGTGGATACTTATAAATTTTCTTATTTCATTTAAGACGGGCAGTGTAACAAATACATCAATAGGTTTGCAGCTGTTATAAATATGAGTTAGATCCCAGAATCCCTGGATATGGTCAAGATGAGCGTGAGAGACAAGGACGGCCTTGATTTTGGTCGGATCAACCTTTTTGCTGTACAGAGCCTTCTCTCCCCTGTCATTCTGGAGCTCCTCACTTGTGTCATCCTGAGCGTTAGCGAAGGATCTCTTTTTTTTGTTCGGGGTAAACTCTGCGATAGAATCCCCAATGAGGTGCCTGTATGTATCCGGCCCTGCGTCAAGAAGAATTGTGTCATTTACCAAAAGTTGAGTGCGGGTTCTTGTGTCTTTTGGGTCGCGTGACGAGCAGAGTTCACACGTGCATCCTAATCGCGGCAGTGGCCAGCCGGCTGATGTCCCCAAAAATTTAATTTTCATTTTTTGGTTGTTCAGTCCATACATCAAAAGGAATTAATGTGCCGTTTGTAGTTTTTATATATGGCTGTCGATCGTTACTATTTTCTAGGCTGATTGCAATAAATTCTTCGCCCTTAGTAAAAGGGTGAAATTTTCCTTCGGGGTCGTGAACGCCTACCGACTTCATATTAGTTTGATCCACTTTTGGTTCAAATAGCTGCCATCTTGCCATTGGTTTGCCAGGTCTCAATTCAGTTTTTTGGCTATCCATCTTTATCACCTCCTTGCGCTGTGCCGAGGAGAGGAGTCGAACCTCCACACCTTGCGGTACACGATCCTAAATCGTGCGCGTCTGCCATTCCGCCACCTCGGCAAGTCTTACTTGCCAGAGAAGTTTGACTTCTCGGCGCAAAGTAAATTTTAGCAGATTTCAGGATTGGGATCGAGTGCGTGCCATAGCTGAGTTGTGTGCTTGCCATTCGATTGAATCATCGAGGGTTTTGAGTTTAACGATACCGTATCGTCGCGCGAGTGCTTTTGTTATTAAATAATCTGCAAAGTGAGGGTTTTTTGGCAAGAGTGATCCGTGCAAGTAGCAGCCGAAAGCGTTTTTGTAAATTGCGCCTTCTGTTTTGTCTTCCCCGTTGTTGCCGGAACCCTTAATGACGGTTCCTAAAGGTTTTACTTTTTTGCCGAGGTAAGTTTTTCCGGAGTGGTTTTCGAAGCCGACAAGATTAGTATCATGTATAATGTATTTTGTTTTATGGTACGCAACATTGATCTGAGTTTGCAGGTCGGGGTTGATTTTGATTAAGAGGTTTTGGATCATGCGGTCTTTTGAACCAAGCGTGTAAGCATCGAATAGGCCAATTCCGTCAATAACGGTTCCATCCATTGTCTTGAAGTATTTTTGTAAAAGTTGATACCCGCCGCAGATTGAAAGTAGAACGGCGCCGGAATCTATGGATTTAACAAGCGCTGTTTTTTTGCTTTTTAAATCTTTTCCAACAATCACCTGGGCTTTGTCCTGTCCCCCGCCAAAGAAATACAAGTCAAAGTCATTGACGATGAGTGAATCGCCAACACCGACATTTTTTAAGTTAATTTTAATTCCACGCCACTGACAGCGCTTAACAATTGCTGTAATATTGCCCATGTCACCATACGTATCCATTAAGTCCGGGTACAAGTGACAAATTGTTAAATGCATATAGGTTCTAGAAAGTGGAATTTATACATAATACGGAATGCAAAATACTTGATACAAATCTTATTGTTCGTGCCATTTTTTTCCTCCTGCAAGTTTCGATAAAGATCTTTGGACGTCTAAGAGAGCTGTGTATGTAGGTAAAATGATAAGAGTATCATTATTATCCAATTTGGATAGAGAGTTTGCTATCGAGTAACTAATTTCTTCATATACATATTTTTTACTCAATGTGAGTCCGGCGTACTTTAGCCTTGTTGCCATATCCCAACCTCGTATTCCTGCTACAGATATATTTTTGACTTTTCCGATTATAGCTTCCCATTGTGTATCCCAGATCCAGGAAACATCTCTTCCGTCTGCAATTTTGTCATTTAGGATAATCAGTAAATTCAGGTTATTTTGAGTTGCCAGTACTCTTAAAACTTCATTTGCACCAGTAGGGTTTTTAATTAAAAAGATCGTTACGGATTTGCTGCCGATTGATATTTGTTGAAAGCGGCCGAATGCTGTCGAAAATTTTTGGATTTGAATCTTCATTTCTGCAAGGTCTATTTTGTAGAATGAGCAAAGTGCTACAGCTGCCAGAATGTTGTAGACGTTGTAGAGACCGGGGAGGTGACAATTGACAATTGACAATTGACAGTTGACATTTAACTTTATTGACGTTGAGAAATCTTTTCTAAATAAAAGATTGTTTGCGTAGACTTTGGGTGATGGTCTTTTTAAGTTGCAGTTTGGGCAATAGTAATGGCCGAGATGGGCCGAGAAAAGAGATTTGTAAATAAGTTTTGTGGAGCAATTTAAGCAATATTTAATATCTGCGACATGATCTATTGTTGGCAAGTTGATTTTTGTATCATTGACCCCGAAGTAGAAAATTCTGGCTTTGGTGAATTTTGAAAGAAAGCTTATGCCGGGATCATCAGCGTTTAGAATGAGCTGGGTGTTTTTAGACAGGTTTAAAAGAGATTTTTGCCAGTTTCCGCGAACTGTATCTACCTCCCCGTAGCGGTCGAGCTGATCACGGAATAAATTAATAAGAATGACTTTTTTGGGATCAAGGTTGTATATTGCTTCCGGTAGTGTTGCTTCGTCTATTTCCCAGACCCCAAGGTCAAAGTTTAGATTTCCGGCAATACATGATTTGAGGATCATAGTTGATGCAATACCGCGCAGAAGATTTGAGCCCTGACGATTATGAATAATGCGGTATTTGGTCGATAGAATTTCGGAAACAAGCCTTGCTGTTGTTGTTTTGCCGTTGGTGCCGGAGATAATAATTGAGCCGCTTTTTAGTTTACCGGCCAGTTTTTTAACCAAATCCGGATCAATCTTAAGAGCATAAAGACCCGGAGCTGCTGTTGCGCCGGATCCTGAAATTTTAAGGAATAAAGATATGAGTTTACCGACTAAAATTGCAAAGTTTAGTTGTAAATCCACAAGTGAATTGTACTCGAACTGGGGACTAACGTCTAACGACGAACGACTAATGCTTTAGTCCTTAGTCTTTAGTCATCTAGCTATTTTAAAGTGTTTCCATCTGGGAGAAGAAGAAGTTGATATCTTTCGCCCATCCGCCGCCGGAAGCCAGGGCAGGAGGTGCATAAACCGGCATGATTTGCTCGGGGCTTATAAGTCCTTTATCAACGTATCTTGTTTTAAGTGTTTTGGCTACTATGGGGATAGCTGCCTCCCATGAATCGAAATAAGTTTTACCGTTTTCAAAACCCCAAGCGTTGTGACTTGCCTCATCAACCGCTGCGCCAGCTCCCGATTCTTTCATGGCAATTGCGGGAATGAGCCGGTAATCTATGCCATACTGGTCGGAAACTTTCACTATGGAATCGGAATATGGCTCAAGAGGCGTACCTTTGAGAAATCTGGCAACAATAAACGGACGAGGGTCTTCTATTTTGGTACCCAGAACCTGGCCTTCGATATTGTTGCCGGTTGCCGGTTCGGTTATTTTAAGAGTCTGAGTCGTATCTAATGTTTTTACTTTGGAATTGTGGATAGTAAGAGATGCTGACAGCAGAATTATCAGTGCGGGGGTAAACGCAAGCCATATTGAGGTAATTACCAGTTTTTTAAGCATTAGCGCCTGCAGGTCTAATATTGCATGTGTAAAGGCCAGTGTCAAATGCCGCACGAGGCGCCTAAGTCTTTTTGATTTTTTTGGGATCATATGCAAGAGGACAGGAGAATCGCAGGTATTATATCAGACTTTGTAAATATCTTTAGTCTTTAAGCAATTCAGCAATAGGTATAAATATCGGAGGGAAAACCATCAGGGCAAAAAGAATAGTTGATATTGCAAATAATATAAAGGCAATTTTGGGGTTCACATTGATAAATTTAAGAAGAATCAGAGCCAAAACATAAACAAATATCGAGCTTAAAAACAGACCCAGAAGCGGACCTACAGGCGGATAAAAATTTAGGGCATTTTTAACACCTGCGAAGGATTCTTTGAAGATATTCAGTTTCCAGAAAAAAGTCAGCGCAACCGCAGCTGCAAGAAGGACCGAGCTTGAATCTTGAGTGTTTTTTTCTTCCATAATGTTAAACAGGTGCAGATTTTGTTACCAATACTGCCTCTGCAGCAACAATCAGTACATAGGCGAGTGAGATTATAATTGAAAAAATGACAGATTTTCTCAACCATTTATTTTTTGACTCATCAGCAAACGAACCTGATAATTTAGAAACTATTATCGCTGCTGTCAGAATGAGAATTGGCGGTGCGAAGGCAAGAAATTCTTTGTGTTCGAAAACTATATTGTGAAGCCAAGCAGTCTCTTGAGATGCCTTCAGAATTGTTCTTGGCCCGGCAGATGACCTGTATGGAATATAAACAGCCAGGCCTGCGATATCAAGAAGTACAAGGTTTGCAAAAAGAGCGAATAAGACTTTTTTTAGCCAGGAAACGGCAGTTGATGCTCTAGTGGATAGTAGATACAGTACTATTGCTGCTCCGAACAGGATTAATGAGGTCATAGCAAGAAGACCGTGAAAGTCGGCAAATTTACTCCAGAGTGAAAGCGAAGATAGTCCAGTTGTAAGTTCTACTAATTCCTGCATGTTTTAACCGTTAAAAATATTAATTTTTAATTTACGGAATCAAGTAATTGTTGAAAAGTTGCTTCAGATACAACACCGGAATATTTTTTGCCATTAATGAAAAATGTCGGTGTTGACTTAACGCCGACTTTATTGCCAAGAGCGTAATCATCATTGATTGTTGTAGTTGTTTTGTCAATGTCGTCTTTGAATTTTGACTTATCCAAGCCTATCTGTTCCGCGTAACGAAAAAAGATTTCTTCAGCATCTCCTGAATCTGACCATTCTTTCTGATTTTCGTATATAAGATCGTGCATTTCCCAAAATTTGCCCTGAATACCAGCAGTTTCTGCGGCCTGAGCAGCAATTCTGGCGTTTTTGTGGGTAGAAAGCGGGTAGTGCCTGAATACAAAATATATTTTTTCACCGTTTTGGCCAAGCACTTTTTTTAAGATCGGCTCGGCCTGGGCGCAGGCAGGACACTGGAAATCTCCGAATTCCACAACGTTCAGCGGTGCATTTTGATCTCCGATTGTATGTGTTGCATTGGCAAGGACAGTATTTTGGTCAATGGTTTGATTAGAATTTTCCGGCGGAGGCTGGTTTTTTGAAAAGAAGAAGACACCCGCAATTAGCAGGATAGCTGTAATTATTCCTATACCGATTAAAAATTTATTTTCGCCTGTCATTTTTTTGAGAATTTTATTAAATATAACATTAAAAACGTTATAACAAGAAATGCAGCCAAAGAAAAGAACGGAATAGTAATAAAACCAAGGTAAACGACCTGTTTTTGCGAACAGTCATTTAAAAGGCTGCAAGATATGGGATTAATATCTTTGAGGAAAGTCCATTGAATTAAGTAGTGATAAAGAGCGACAATTGCACCGATAATTGCAAGTGGAAGTGCATAGTAGGCCACATTTTTATCTTTTCTTGCGATTGCTACTGCAAAAATTAAAGCTAGAGGATATATAAAGATTCTCTGATACCAACAGAGCTGGCATGGATAAAGTCCTCTGACTTCGGAAAAGTAGAGGCTTCCCAAAGTTGCTAACCACGCCTGCAGGAAAGCCAGATGCAGTGCATATTTGCCTATAGCTTTGAACATTTACAATTTATGGCACAAGCTTATGTTGCTTTCAATAATTATTGCTAGATTCAATAAGTTTACAGAAAATATTTTTTGAGCGGGAGACGGGATTCGGACCCGCGACCTTCTACTTGGCAAGCAGACGCTCTACCACTGAGCTACTCCCGCAACGTCAAACATTGTGCTGGTAAGTTAGACTTACCGTGCGGTGATGATTTTATCAAAATGGAGTCTATTTGGGCAATGGGGACTACTGGGAGAACTTTTTTGAGTTAAAAATACTTATTAGCTTTGGTAGATCAAACACATTAAATCTTAAGATAACTTCAAAGGTATAATTTCCGCCTCACTAAATCTCTTAACGTTAATAACTTTCAATACTACTTTTAGGTTTACAAGGACAGCAAAGACTAAAAATGAAACTAAAACCTGGCCTGTTATTGCACCGATTGCCAACATTAACATTCTAAGGTCTCTTTTAAATGGAAAGTCCAAGGAAGCTCTAAGTTTTTTACCAGTAATTATAAAAAACTTAGCAGACATATAATCCTGCAGTACATCGGCAAAAACTACCATAACTGCCATGAATAAAACCAGATTATTCCCTGTTGCGTTCCAATAACCATAAGCCATTCCTGCAATCAAAAACATGTCAACATACCTGTCTAAAATTGGGTCGAGCCAGGCACCAAAAGAAGATTTTTGGAACTTCAACCTGGAAATTTCACCGTCACATCCGTCAATTATTGATAAAAATTGAATCAATACACCTCCCAGAATAAATGACATTTGAGTTCCTCGCGACAATATAAAAAATGCGAAAATAGCCAAAACCGGAATAAAGGCGGATATCATATTTGGAGTAATAGGCGTCTTAATCAAAAAACTGGTAATAAATGCAGAAATTTTTCTATTGAACTTTTTAGACACAATACCATCTGCCGGTTTGGATAAACTTGCCAAAAGCTTCTTCTCAGCAAATTTTATGTCTTTATAAGTATCACAATCCGACCAAAATTTATCTTTGTTATCAAATATTCTTAATTTCCCTTGTTTAACATAAACATTCATCCCGTTAGTTAAAGAATTTTTTCCTATGCTTGTAGTTTTTTTAAGTACAGTAAAAATATTGGGGGAACAAAAGAACATGCCCGTATCAAAAGCATTGTAGTTTTCAATATTCTTACCAATATTTACAACTCGGCCTTTTTTAACAAGGACTTTTGTCGTATCCTCAACATCAAGCGCAGATTCTAAATTGCGGTCTATTGCTAGCGCACACTCATTGTTCTTTAACTTTAGCCTTTGAACCTTTTTTAGAGTGGAAGGATCGAAAACGTGGTCACTCATTAAAAGAACAAAATTTTCCTTAAAGTGTTTTTGCGCTGCAAGAGTTGAGATTCCATTTGCTTTTTTCCAGTTGTTGTTTTGAACGTAGGAAATGGATACATTGTATTTTGATCCGCTGCCAACAAATGCCCGAAGCTCTTTGCCCTTGTAACCTGTAACTATCACAAACTCGTAAATTCCTGCTTCTTTTGCGCCCAAAATTACACGCTCTATGATCTTTAAGCCTAAAAGCGGCATAAGCGATTTATGCTGACCGCGGGTTACCGGTTGCATTCTGGTACCGTTTCCGGCTGCAATAATTAATGCTTTCATAAATTTGTCATTTTATATTTTTTAGATAATAAAAGTAGGTAATCTAAAATACCTAACTTATCAATTATTGGCAGGTAATAATTAAAGATTTACTCTTTTTAAAAAAAGAAGTTTTATTTTAGTGGAGTAAATATAAGATGCTGAATTCTATCAGTATTTTTGCCTTAATTCAACTATACGTTGTGTGCGCCGGTTTGTAGACCATTTGTTAGTCAAGGTAAACGATGTGAGTTATCCTGAATGAAATGAGGGAGTTTACATTGATCCGGCTTTGCCGGAGAGATGAACTTTTTGGGTTCAAAATCAAAATAACTTTATGAAGTAAGCACCTGCTGACGTATCTCAGGAGGAAATGCATGAGAAGTTTCTTTTAAGAACTTTGACGCATCTAATATCTCTAACAAGAGCAGGTCTCCCTTGCTGGAAAAGTGAGAAATTATACTTCCAGATTGCTGGGCATCATCAATTTTTCCTTTGCCCATAAAAACCATCAGAATGTCGTCTTCTTTATCGTATCTATATTTAATGTTCGCCATATCTACCTTTCCTGCAAATGTAAAAAGTTATGACAATTATAACACCATTTTCTTCTTTGTGAACGACTCTCAGGTTGTGATTTCTATCAAATGACGAAGATGAAATCTCGTTTCCGTTGTCTCGTGATTCGTGCTTTGGATGATTAATTGCTCTGGAAATCTGAGTTTTAGTGACAATGATCTGAAAAACTTTAAAATCTGAAAACTTTTTAAGTGCGTGGTTCGTATAAGAAATCTTCACGATGAAAGTATAGCACTAGGAGAACTTTTTGGGTTCAAAAGCAGAATAACTTGGTTTAAGTTGATGTATCAGCAGCATCCGACACTAAGTATCTGCTTGTTTCATTAGAAAACCCGCCTTTGAGAGCAAAAAGCAGATATAATTTCTCATCTCTTTTACCTGTTACGGCGCCTGATGAATCCCTGTGCCTAAAGTTTTGTTGACTCGAAAGATCAAAGCCAAGCTCTTGCCTTATCTCCTCGTCCGATAAATTATCCAATTCAAACTTGCTTACAGCAGTCCCATTTAACACTTCCTCCGAGGCTTGTTGATTGCAGGGGGCATTGAGCTCCAAAAAAAATAATGTCCCTTTTAGGGTTGATGCCTCTAGGCAAGTCGTAATCTGTTTTTGCGCCTGGGGGAAAAACCGCCAGTGCTCTGTAGTCTGGGAATTGACCATCTGACTTCAAAAGCACAACTTGTACTTTTTGAGTTGGAGACAGTAAATCTGCTTCTTGCAGTAAGGCCTTCACTCTCTTTGCTTCTTCTTCAAACCTAGCTTTATCTTTATCACTAGTGAAGTCAGCTAACAATTCACTCGCTGATCTGTCTGCATAAGACGCGTCTTCGTCAAGCGCCCAATTAAGTCTTTGGGGTGTTAGTTTTCTTGTAGCATTTGATAAAGCGAGGAACTCAGCTAAAGATGTAGCTTGAGATAATCTCGAGATTGCCATTTCCCTTGCTTGCGATAGATTAGTCTCAAAAGGAGTCGGTGCTCTTTTTGCACCTTTAGCCTTTATTTTAATTGGCGGTTTCTCTTGTCCTTCTGGCATCAACTAAATTATCGCAAATTTGTGCACAAAGTTCTAACCTACGACTTTGGGTAGTCAAAAATCGTGGCTAAGATATATATTTTGTGTCGAGTCATACTCGACTACCTTGTCAAACTGAGACGACGCGGTGGAACCGAGTTTGACTCGGTGCCGGGAGTCCCTTCGTCACTCCGTTCCTCTGTGTAAACTCCGTCGCGCTACGCGCGACTCCACACCAAAGCACAAATTTCAGTGACAATGTCACCAAAATTTGTGCCGGGAGTCGGAGTCGAACCGACATAGCCCGTTTTTCAGACGGGTGCGTTGACCACCTCTGCCATCCCGGCCCGTACGAAGTTTCTGGATTTATGATAACAAACAAACTCTATTTCGACTAATTTCATGTTTCTATAATACTTAACATTTTATTCGCTCAGGGTTCTCCGACTTGCTATAGTTTACTCTGAGCGAGCGTATCGAGTCGAAGAGTGGGCACTGAGGGATCTGACTTCTCGAGTTTTTCTTCGAAAAAAGCGAATCCTTGACCTTCACAGTGAGCCGGAAATGTGGATCCGAGAGGACTCGAACCTCTGACCTTCTCGGTGTAAACGAGACGCTCTGAACCAACTGAGCTACGGATCCGAACCAGCTGCCGCCAAATAATAATTTTGGCGAGCCTCGCTCATTATTATGGGCGGGAGCTAAGTGCCCAAATTGTGCGGACGAGAGGACTCGAACCTCCAACCCTTACGGGATACGCACCTCAAGCGTACGCGTATAC
>Ga0209541_10000777_pt1 | contig 63419 bp, 93 predicted proteins | sample RifCSPlowO2_01_FD_184027 | JGI IMG/M metagenome (GOLD analysis project Ga0209541, IMG submission 184027) | Groundwater microbial communities from Rifle, Colorado - Rifle CSP2_plank lowO2_0.1 (SPAdes) (version 2) | ecosystem: Environmental > Aquatic > Deep subsurface > Groundwater | place... | reverse complement strand
TGCTCTTTTGTTAGTGTCTGTTTCATTTTGTTTCACCTCCTTTCAATCATATTAACCTTTATGGTTAAATATTTTGGGAAGTTTCAACAAAATTATTTATACTCTCTAAAAAATTAATACTCATCATCTAAAATAATTGAATAATTATTGTAATTTGAAATTTTATTTCCTTAACAACTTAAACGCATGATTCCAATAATTATTATTAAATCCATAGATAATATAAATCATTGCTAAAGATTCTAATAAATATGATTGTTCAATATCTCCTAAATCAATTATATCTTGCCATCCAAATTTTTCTGCTATATCTTCTATTACTTTTTTTGATTCTGGATCGTTTCCACAAATAAAAAAAGTAGGAGCTCCTTCTTCTAAATATGGAGAGCACATATAATGAGCAGGAATAGTATTAAATGCCTTGACAACTTTACTTTCTTTTAATAAATCTTGAATTTTCTTTCCATTTGAATCAGGATAACTTACTGATAATGTCGGAGCTTTTCCTTCTTCGTTAAATAGCAGTGGATTAGTAACATCCACAGTAATTTTATTTGAAAAATTTTCTTTATCTGCTAAATTTATAGCATTTTCAATTTCAGTTCCTTTTACACAAAAAAATATTATATCACCATAATCAGCTGTTTCACTATAATTTCCAGAACTTACTTTATCGCTGTTTAATGAGTTAATAAACTCATTAAGTTTTTCCGGAGTTCTTGAACCTATTTTAACTTCATAACCTTTTTCAATAAATCCTTTACATAATGCCTGTCCAACAATTCCAGAGCCTAAAATTCCTATTTTTTCTTTCATGATTATTAATATATATGGTTTTATTTAAGGGTTTGTGAATATTATTTTCTTTTAAAGTAAATATATAATTGAGTAAAATATCTCAGACCTTATGCTGTAGCAAAGTTTATTTCTGTTTTTTATTAATATTTATTTGAAAGACTCATCAGCTTCTGATAATAAATCTAATGTTCCACTAAGGTTTAATTCTTCTTTGGATATAATGATGGGCTGAGATAAAATTTCTTTAAGTTTCTTATTTTCATTTTGAATAGACTGATTATTTGTTTTTATCATTTCTAAAAATTTCTCAAATTTCTCAACATTCCTAATAAATCCATCTCCAATTCCGACACAATAGATATCTGATTCGGAGTCTAACCCATTATATATACGTTTATCAGGAGAACTTAAAGAATGTTTTATAGAGACTAACCGAAATCCAAAATTTGATGCGCATCTTGAACCTCTATCTAAAAATGCTTCAATTTCATCAAAATATTTTTTAACTTTTTTTATAGAATCAACGCCCTTTATTTGCAATTCTCTTGGAAGTCCTTCACCTTCATCCGCAAATAAGTGGTATGCTAACCCTCCACTTTTTCCAACAACAATTCCTTTAACATCTTCTAATCCATATTGAGGTATTGCTTGTTCTAAATATCCTTGCAGAATTAAAGGATGATTAAAATTAATTTCCATTTTTTAAGAAATAAAAAAGGATATTTAAAGATTTATGTGTTCAACTCTTTTTGAATAACGCAAGCAGAAGCGCCAGTATCTATTAATGCTTTAACAACAACAGGTTTAAGAATTCCATTTTTTTGTTCGTTATATTTCTTTTCTAATTCTGAAGAAATTAAAAAATGGACCTCGACTATTGGCCCTTCAACTTGCAAATTAGGAGAATTAATAGTTACCGAGGGCATGATGTTTTACTCTTATAAGATTAGAAGTAAAATTCTGTTTCGATTCCACTTCTTCTATTTTTTTAACTAAAAAGGGAGTATTACCGAATTTATCTATACCAACTTTTATTGCATCATTTTGCGTATCAAAAATGTTTATTATATCTTTCCCTTTTATTAAGACATATTTTCCAACACTCTCTTTAAGTAACTCGGCTTTATGTTTATCATAGGTTTCAAGTTCTTCTGACAACAATTTCTTTTCCATGTTATTCTAATGTATTATGTGTTTAAATTTCTTTGCTTTATCAAATGCTTAAAATAAATTGTTTACACTACTAAGTTTATAGTAAAGGTTTTCTTGAAGTAATATAAACTTTTTTATCAAAAAGGATTGGGATAATCTCACAACTCCCAGCTTATATACTTTGTAGGATCTGTATCCACATATTCAAATTTATATTCTTCATTGCCTGTGTAATTTATCTCCCAGATTTTAATAGGTCCATGAACACCATTAAAATAAACAAATTCATCAATATTCATTCCCTGGCTTCTTAAGTCATCAACTATCAAACTGTTCTCTGAATGAGCAGGTTTAATATTGGGAAATTTTTTAAGAGGATCATTTAAAATATATATTTGAGATAACATTCCTCTAAATAATCTTGGAGAGATAAACATTGATGCTCCGATAGGATTTTGTCTTATTCCTTGTCCAGTTTGGTCAAGTCTTGGAAAAATAAATAAAGCTGCTTCTATGCCTGATTTAAAATCTATAATCCTGTTATCAAGATAAAGATATCTCATTTTAACTTCATATTGTTGCCCTTGATATACCATAATAGCATAAGGTTGCTGGAAGTTTTTATTGCCATTACCTGTATCAGTTGCAGGCACTATAACTGCTCCCACTCCTGTTGATTGTTTAGGCAAAAAAATTTCTTTTCCATCTTTTTCAATAACTAAATCTTCATCTAAACCAACTCCCCCCATATAAGCGTAGTAAGTTGCATTATTTGTCTCTCTTGTTTGCCTTTCATCTAATATGAAAGTGCCTATCCATGAATATCTGTCATAATTTATATCACTGCCAATACTTGAAAACGCAGTATATTTTCCTATATCTGTTGAATCTATCAATAGATAAGTAGCATTATGACTATGCAAAAAATCCAAGGCATCTTTTTGATTGTCTCCTGTTAAAACATGCCTTCCGCTTAAATAATTCCAATAGGTAATTGCATTTCCTCCGTCAGTTACAGTAGCTCTTTTACCAATGCTTTGAACCCAATAACCATAATCCCACCAGTGAGCAAAAACTGAATTTTCAGGAGTATTTTCTCTTACCCATTGCATTGCTTTTTGCCATTGTACGTTGTATGCTGATGGAATAAAGGAATATGCTTGAGCTTGAACACTCTGATAATAAATTCTAAAACTATAAATGCCGGCTATTAATATTATAATAACAAGTACTCCTATTCCTATTTTCAAAGCCCCTTCTTTAGTCTTAAAGAATTTTCCAGAAACCATAACAATCAAAAATCCTACAAAAATAGGAGCAATAGGCCCTAACACCATTACAAGTCTTACAGCTCCTCGTGCAGTAAAAAGTGTAAAGACAAATAAGCAAAATAAAACAATATATTCAAACTTTATTTTTTCAAAACTCTTATCATTGTTTTTGTAATACTGGCTATAAAAATAAATAACGCCTCCTGCAAAAAGAATTGCGGTTAGATAATAAAATGCCTTGCTAATAAAATTCTCTCCATTAAAAATATGCCCGCTGCTATATCTAGAAAATATCAATCCAACAAGAAATACAATATATAACAAAGTAAGAACAAAAGCATCTTTTTTCTTTACATTCTCTAATGCTTTCCTAAACAAAACAACTGAACCTATGAAAAAAAACCAGAATACTATCGGGATATTTTTAAAATGAGGACCAAAACTTCCGCTCCATTCGAGAAAATATGGCTGCTTATTTTCCGCAACAGTAATATTCCACCTCCCAACTATAGGTTTGAATAAGGTTTGATGAACGACTTTTATTTTATCAATTAAAAAACCAGGGCCTAAGAAAATACTAGACAGTACAACTATTAATACTATAGTAAGAATTAAAGATAAAATTGTTTTAGGTAATTTTGAATTTTCGATAAAAGTATTTTCTGAAAGTTTTGTATTAAAAATTACAAAATGAATTATCATAACACTAAGAGAAAAGGCAGCTATTCCTGAAGATATTGAAGTAGATAATTCAATAAGGTCATATCTGCCAGAAAAAAAACTTAAGAATGAGAAAGAAGCTAGTACCCATGCGCCATAAGCCAACATTTCTTTTCTCTGAACTTTGTTCAAAATAAAAGCAATTAATCCTGCAAAACCCATAGGAATAAACGCATAAATTACTCCTCCCCAAATTAATCCCATAACAGCAGTTGATATTCCCGCTAATATCCCAAAAATAACAGCATTTATTTCTTTTTCAACTTTCCAAGATTTGAGGAAAAAATAAAATGCAAGAAACATAAAGAAAAAAGCAGCAGATTCTTTTTCTGGAATTCCGGCAACTGTTCTCGATAAAAAAACAGGAGTTACAATCATAAAAAAACTTGATATTAATGCAATAACATTCGCTCTAAGAATAGATTCTTTAGAGTTATCAATAAAAATTTCTCTTACAAAAAAGAAAAAACTTATTATAGTAAGAGCAAACATAATAACAGGAAATACAACTCCTGCAAATTCAATGTTTACAGGAAATCCTAGTTTGTTGAATAAATAATAAGTATAGGCAATCATATAGGGAAGTAATTGGCTTTCTTTAGAAGTATCAAATCCAAGAGGAACATTTCTCATTTTATCTATCGTTGGTATCTCTCCATCTTCCACAACATTTTCTGCATAGCGTAAGAACAACCAAGGATCTAGATCAGGGCCTAAAGTCCAGGTATTAGTAGTTATATCTATTAATCCATGTCTTCCTCCATAAAATTCAGAAGGAGAAAAAAGAAATGAAGTAAAAGAAGGCAATCCTTTATTATGGTCTGCCATTGGCAGGCTTCTTATGTAAATTCCCAAAAGTAATGCTATGATTAATAAAATAAATATCCATATACTAGATTTCTTGAAAAAGGCAACAATTTTTTCTTTTCTTATCTGTATAACTTCTTTCTCTGAAGAAATTGCCTTATCGCTTTTATCCTCATCCATTTTATTCACCTGATAAAAGGCCTTCTACTTCTTCAAGAAGCTCAGAAGCATTTTTCTCTCTTTCAATACCCTCTCTTCTTCCGCAATAAGGACATTCTTTTACGTTTTTAGATTCAAACCTAAAACTGCATCTTTTACATATAAACGCCATTTTACATTCTTTTTATATAATAATGTATAGTATGCCTATTTTTAAATTTAGTTGTGTCAAAAACCACAGGTCAAAGTCCTGTAGCATGTTTAGATAATGTGGTTTTTGATCACCCCAAAAATGTTTTATATGGATAACATTTTTGTTGTTTGTGAGATAATATATTTTTAGAAGAAGAGTCAATATAATAACAATGGTCTTTCTTTTTCTATATTAGTAGTTATATGTCCCATGAAAGACAATAACATAACAAATTATATAATGTTTTCTGTTGATAGAAAAAATAGATTAATTTAAATTTCTGAAATTATATTTATAATATGTGAGAACAAAAGTTCCCACATAGTGTTTTTCTGGACAGGTAATTATATAAAGAGATTATTCTTATTTTTTTAATGAGAGTGTGGTTAAAATATGGGGTATGGCTTGGAATTATATCAGCAGTGTTATTCTTGATTCTTAGCGGTTTTGGAAAATATTCTGAAGGAAATATTATTGCATCTTTAATCTTTATTCCAATTTTTCCAATAATGATTTTACTTGCACCATTGGTTGATTTAGTTGAAGGAAGTGCAGGCAGTTCATTTTTTGCGGCATTGATTGCAAGCGTTTTAGTTTTCATTGGATATTTTATATGGGGTGTAATAATTGGTAAAATAAAATCTATTGAAGGTACTAAGAAGAAGATATTTGCTATTGTAATAATAGTAGTTGTAGTATTAGTTTTATATTTCATTTACACAATTATTATGATGTTATTAATCTCAAATAGTATAAAGCAAGGCATTCAACCAATAGGATCTTTTCTCCCACTAATCCAATAAGTAGTATGTGAGAACAATACTTCACACATATTTATAATATGGTATTTTTGAGGAGATTATTAAGGATTCAATTTATCTCTGTATCTTTTAATGAAATCTGGGAGTTGTGAATGTGTAGGAGAAGGTAATTCATTTAAAGTAAACCAGCCTATATCATCAAATTTATTCGGTTCTCCATTCGTTGCTTTATCCTTATTTACTAAAACCTTAAAATCTAAGGCTATCCAATGAGTAGGTCTGTTATCTTGTCTGTGAACATCTCTATATCCTAGGAATTGATAACCTAAAACCTCAGTAGAATATTCTTCCTGAATTTCTTTTCTTAATGTATCTTCTATTGTTAAACCAAACTCCAATCCTCCTGCACCAATATCCCAATTCCCTTTTTCATCGCGACAATTTTGCCCTCTTTTTTGCATGAGAAATCTGCCATTACCATCATGACAAAAATATACTACTGAAACTCCTACGTAATCTTTTCCTTGTATCATGTTTTATTATATATTTTTTTATTTATTAATATTGTTGTTATAACAAAGTCTTCAGTTTGAAGGTCTTATTTATAATAAGGACTTCTTTTTGAGTACCTTATTAAGTAAGTGAATAAAACATTCCTTGAGATACATTTTTAACATTAAATAGGTTCTATCCTTTATGAATATTAAAAAGTTTTTAAAAGAGATTCCTAAACTCCCATTAAGTGCATTAATTTTCTTTATTGTTGTTTTTATTTTGTGGAACTTAGGAGTAATACCCCCACCGGTTCAGGTTGTAGAATTTCTAGAGAATCTTTACAATAAATACGGCTTAATTGGATTATCAATTGCAACTTTCTTGGAAGGAATTGTTTACTTAGGATTATATTTTCCCGGTTCTTTTATCATAGCTCTTGCTGTTTTCTTTTCTGATGGAAGTTTATTATCTTTATTTTCAATTAGTTTAGTTGTAGCAGTAACTCTCACAATAACTTCCTTTATTAATTACTTTCTTGGAAGACATGTTTTATTTCGCAATCAATATAATCATTTAATTAAAGATAATAGAAATATCTCGAAAGGATTTCTTTTATCTATGCTTCATCCAAATCTAATTGCTTTTTATTTCTTCAATGCAGGTATTGAAAGACGTAACCCTTGGAAAATAGCTCTTGTTCCTATTATTATGATTCCTTACGGATTTTTATTTGCTTGGATACTATCAACTTTTAAATTAGTATTGAGAAGCAAACTAGAGAATCCCTGGACTATGTTAATTTTGATTTCTATTTGGCTGATAACCGCTTTTATTATTGAACACTTGAGTAAGAAACGTAGAAATAAAATTTATCAAGAATTTGAATAAAACCTCTTGTTTGTTGTAACTTTACAATTTTCCAAATAAGCTCTTCACCTTGAATCCCTTATTTATAATAACTTATTAAGAATTGGGAAATTTTGTTTTACCAGTATTAACAATAAGAATTTTTTTATCTTTAGGAATTTTATTTTTTAGTTGTAAGAGCATTCCTAACCCTGCAATACCTGAAGGTTCACAATTAATGCCTTGAGATTTAGCTAATTCTATTGCTTCTTCTAAGAATTGTTCTTTTAATAAGTAAACATTAGAATCTTTGCCACAAAAACCAGAGTATCGGTATAATCTAATCCATTGTTCATCGTAATGAACAAAGGGTAAGTGTGGTGAATACAATTTATCAGATTTTGATTTGGGATTATTTGTTGTTGCACCAATAAAATTACAATTTCTTAAATTATTAACCTGTCCTTTGAATCTTGGGTCGTGGTGTTGAGTTGAGACTTCTTTCTTATTTATGTTAAGTATATTTTCATAAAGATTACCAGTTCCGAAAGGAATGAAACAATAATCTGGAGAGTTATTTAATATTTCATAACTAAGCCAATCATAAAATCGTGTAGTTGGGTCTAATGCCTCACTTGAAGTTATATCGAATCCGGAAAGATTATGGGTTAAGTGTAATATCTCTTTTGAGCTAAATGGTTTCTTACCGAGTTCAGTTTCATAAACCTCACAACCTATCTTTTTCAAATAAGTAAAAACTGCTTTGTCAATTTTGTAATCTGTTAGAACTTTAAGATTTGGCAAGTTATATTTTTTTAATTGTGTTTGAATAGCAATTGCTGCCGAGCCAGAAGAAATTATTGACATTTGCGGCAATGAACCGGTTATTTGTCCTCTTTTTTTAGCTAATAAAAATTGTCTATAAGTAACTATAATTTCCCAAGCCATTCTGTCTTTGTGTGTTCCTGTTGGATTATGGCTCTCATCTTTTAACCAAACATTTGCAAATCCAAGAACACTAATTTTGTATGTTGGAGTTGCTGGGAATTTTGGATTATCTGAGGGAAATTCTGGTTTGTTTGGATTGTTTTCAGAAGCCACAATAATAGACTTAAGTATTTTCTCTTCTTGTTTTGATAAAACCATATATTAAAATAAATTTTATAGGTTAAAAAGTTAACTCAAATCCAACTAATATTATACTCCTCAACAAACCCTTCACTTTAGCTTTTTATTAATTCAGGAATTTCATTTTTTAACAAAATAAAATTTCAAAATCCAATATATTCTCTTAAATCTGCTCTTAAATTTCTTTTATCATCTAGCATTTTAGGAAATTTCACACTATTCCAATCACTAAATAATTCAATAGCTCTTTTAACAATAGCCTCTAATACTCTATATCTTATTTCCTTATGAGTTTGCGTTCCTCCTTGAACCAATCCTTTTTCAATAACTCTATTCATAGCAAAAAAAGTTTCATCATCAACAAATTTTGTAAATGCCTGTCCATGATAATCATTATGATATTTACCTTGTGATTCAGGACTTAAACACCATTCTGTATAAATCCTCCATGCAATATCTTCAACAAAAGTAAATGGAGAATCTTCTAATCTATCATGAGGAGTTCTCCTATAGATTTCTCTTAAAGCAACTGCATCATTAATAGGTATATCTCTAGAAATTTCTAACTTTTTAGAATTCCATACTTCCCTAAACGAATTCATCTCTCTCTTTTCTTGTTCAAGTTCTGATTCATAACCATAAATTACCATTGTTTTACTTTTTCCTTTTTGTTTTCTTTATCTCTAAATAAAAATTCTTATAAAATAATACCAAAAAAGGTGTGAAAAAAATACTAAAAATAAAGCTCAATAAAAAATTAGCTATAATGGAGAATATAAAATATTCTAATGATATTCCCTGAATAAAGTACAGAGGCAGGGCTATGAGAGAGAATACAATAATTATGCCCAAAAATATTAGCATCAAAAGAAGAGAATAGCCAAATACTGTCCACCATTTTCCTTTCACAAGTTCTCTGCTTCTTTTTAATGATTCTAAAATTCCTTTTCGTTCATCAAATAAAACATATGATGAGAAAATCCAATAACCCATAAAGATAATACCGGGGATAATAAGTAAGAGGAACAAGCCTATGAGAAATAGCCCAGATACTACTAATAATCCTAAATATTTAAGGTAAAATATTTGTCCTTGAGAAACTAAATTATTGTATGTAAATTTTTTGTGTTTTAATGATGCTCCAATTAAACCAGTATATATAAAAATAGAGAGAAAAAATCCTATCAATCCCAGAATTCCTGAAGGTAACAAAAATCTCCACGGAAAAAAATCTTTCCCTAAATTGTTAGTGAGAAGCATGGGTTCTTTTACTAAATTGTCAGTTAGAAGCATGGCTCTTATAGACTCATCAAGAATTGCCCATATGCCTGTATGGATAACCTGTATTAATCCAATAATTCCTGCAAAAACTATCATAAAAACAATAATAGACTTTATATTAATTTTATAATCTTCCCAGCTTTTTTTGAAAATTTTTTCAAATTCCATGTTAAAAAAATATAGGGACTAAAAATACCTCCATAAGCGCTGCAATAAACAAAATGATAACAGCAAGTATGATAAGATTTAATGAATCCTGTAAGATAACCCAGAATTTTTCAGTCCTTACATCATGCTTTATAACTGCAATGCTTATTATTCCTCCTGCTAAAGCTCCTATAAAATAAGCAGCAATTTCAGGAATACCATGAATCATGTATCTTGCTAATCCTAATGGAAGATTTAATAAATTAGATTTTGAAAAAATGCCAATGGCTGCACTTATAACACTGGCATTCCAGGCAAGGATAAAAATAGCTCCTGCTCCAAATATCAATGAGAATACTAGAGTAAAAATCAAAACATACACATTGTTTGCGAAAATATTGACAATTTTTTCTTGTGCTGTTAAAAATGCAGTTGTTTTAGATAATGTTTCTAGCCCATATTCAGAAACACATGCATCAAAGTTTGTTGGCCTATTTATCATACAATAAGTTTCAATTTGAGCTCTAAAATTCTGATTTCCATTTTCAAAAGCAATATACCAAAACGAAAAAGCAACAACAAATCCTAGAAACAAAAACATGAAATAAGTTAAGGATTTGCCATGCTCTTTAAGTAGCCGGTAAAAACCTTTTATTTTTAAGTCTTTTTCCTCTTCATTTTTCAATGCAAAATACATGAAAGGAATAGAAAACATAACGCTAAACGTTACAACCAATATGCCAGTATATTTAGACAAAACAGGATCTCCTGAAAAAATCCATTGAGTTAAAATTAAGGATAAGATTCCTTGAAAAGCGCCAATAAAAAACATTTCCCATGGCCTTTTTTCTGCTCTTATAGGATTTACTAACAGTTCAAACATATTTTTTTACCTCTTTTGTTATTATAACCATATTTTTAAATAGTTTGTTGGTTAATTAACTCTTCCATTTCTTCTTGAAGGTCTTCCAAGTTTTTCATTATATTTCCCTTTGCCTTCATAAGACTTGCTATCTGATCCTCAATAATTTTTTTTGTCTCAACTATGTTTTTTTTAACTAAATTACTACTTCCAACATCGACAATAAGTTTCTTTTCAGTTATACTAACAGGAAGAAAAACTCTCTTGCCAATATTTACTAATATATCTTTATTTTTCTCAAGTGCGTCAAGACTTTCATTCAATGCATTTAGCTCTAATATATTATTTTCTATAAAATCAAGCTGTGTTTTAAGTGAATTAACTTCATTTTCCATTGTTTGTATTCTTATAAGCTGCTCATGATTAAAATCCATAATATTTGGAACATACATATATTTAAAAATCTTTATATTTTTTTCTCAAAATGTTGAGGTGGCTTGAAAAAAAGAGTGAAATTGCGCGGGTTATTACTTTAGTCATAGCTATTTTCATTTTTTATATGTCCTCAAGAACATTTGAAGGAGGGGGGGGAAAAGGAGTTTTAAGTTATGTATATCATTTTACTATTTTTTTCATTCTTGCTTTTTTTCTTTTAATTGCTCTTATTAAAGGAAAATTAAGAAAAGAAATTTTTTTTATTGGAATTATTATAGCTATTCTCTATGGCATTTCTGACGAGATTCATCAATATTTTGTTCCAGGAAGATACATGGATGTAAAAGATATTCTTATGAATTCAATAGGAATTATGTTCGCTGGAATTTTGTATTCGCTATTATTGTTCAGAAGAAATAACAACGAGTTCATTTTGTAATCCTAATAAATCTATAACTTTTTCTGTATCTTTCATAACTACTTTTGGAATTAACCAGAAATTTTCATTCAACCTTTCATAGTCTAAACCATGTCTTTGCCAGTATAATGAATATGTTTTTTTTCTTAAATTTATATTGGCGAGACCACCAAGAGTATACTTGAAACGCTCTTGATAATAAACAGAAGGACTATATTGTAATATAAGTGTGCCTTTAGTTCTAGCATTAGCTCTCGAAGCCCATATTCTTCCTACTTTTGGATTTTCTTCCCCATAATTTACTTCTCCATCTGGCTGATTTAAAAATAAAGCATGAATAGCTTTACTTAATAAAAATTCAAGATCTTTTGCATCATGAAAATATTCGTCTAAATCATCTATTTTATATTTTATTTCTTGAGCTAATCCGCTAACCATTTAAGAAATTAGCTAAAGACATTTATAAGAATTATGTTATTATAAAACAATTGTCTAACTTATTTCACGCAACATTAAACAATTTTCTGAAAATGCTTGAAAAAACCAAAGCTCCAATCATATAATAAAGAATCCACCAATTACCAAAAATAGGATGAAAGTAATCCGAAAACCATCGAAATAATAATATTATTGGAATTGAGGTATAAATTAAAGGTTTAAGAGTAATATTAAATGTTTGAGGAATAAACTCTAATTGTTTTTTCTGTAATTCTAATAATTTTTCAGGATTTTCTTTATATTTTTTCATTTCTTCCTGAAGAATTTTCTGTTCTTTTTTGATTTCTCTCAATTGATCTTGGTCTGAAAGATATTTTTGGGATAGTGTTAATACTAAAGAAGTAAAAGCAATTACTACAATAAAACCTATGTAAAGATTCCACTCTAATAAAGCACCAAAACTTGGATTTAAAACAGCATTAACAGAATTTTTTATGAAAGGAAGAGAATTCCATTTGCTTGCTATATACAATGAAATAAGCATAATGATAAAAAACCATAACATGCCTGTTTTTCTCTCTGCCATGTTTTATAATAATGAAGGGGGTTTTTAAATCTTCATGATCTTTTATATTGGTACATTAAAGGGGCTTATTTCTCCTAAAAAAATTAAATAAAATTTTTTAATGGGGCGGTTTTCTGTAATCTCATTTTTCCGATCTCGCAATAATGCTTATCTATTTCTATGCTTATGGAATTTCTGTCTAATTTCTTGCAGGCATGGGCAGTTGAAAAGCTACCACCAAAAGGATCAAGCACTAAATCGCCTTTGTTTGAACTTGCTTTAATGAAAATTTCTAATAGAGGCACAGGAATTTGACAAGGGTGAGAAGTTTTATCCTTGCTTACATTTTTAACTAAATTGAATTGAAAAACATCATAAGGGGTTTTTCCTTTACTTCCATTCTTTATTCTTTCAAGTATTCTTTTATCTGTCGGGTTTCTATAAGGTTCTGCAATATCATCTTTATTGAATATTTTGGGTTTATCACCTTTAATATAAAATAAAATAGAGTGTTGGCTTCTTGTGAAATTTGTTGGTGACATTCCTGTATTAACAGGGTAATGCCATGTCATCCAACGCTTAAAGGTCAATTTATCATTTAAGAAAGGCATAAGAAAAGCATTGTTTTCAGGATAATTAAAAAGATACAATGCCCCACCATATTTCAAAACTCTTATACATTCATTTAACCAACTTTTACACCATCCAAGATATTCTTCCCTGCTACGATTATCAGCATAAGAATTATATATTTTCCCTATGTTAAATGGCGGGTCTGTGACTATTAAATCAACACCTTCATCAGAAATTTTTTTTAATTCCTCAATACAATCACCACAAATTATTTTATGTTCTGTCATTCTTTTTTCCTTATAATATAACCTTCCCATATTAAAAACCTTTTTGAACTGCACTTTTCTTGTAGAAACTCCCCTATAAAATAAGTCTAAGGCATAGATTATTTTTTGAGGATTGTTTCTCATTCTGAAAAATCCATCATCAATAACAAATCTGTAAGAACAATTTTTACAACTAAATCTTTGTATTAAACCTCTATTTTCAGTTTTTCTAAATCCTTTTTTTATAATAAGATTAGACTTACAAATAGGGCAAGAAAGTTTTTTATACTTGGTTTGCTTATTATTTTTGTATTTCATATGAACGATGGGATACTGCTCCTTCGGGAGCATTTATTTATTTTCTCGTCGAGAGAACTGAAGTCCGTCGAGGTTTTGGATGCCAGCGAACTTCAGTCACCTCACAACTCTTTCTTGGTCTGGAGCCAAGCGATGATTATGAGATTGGACTTAAAGTCTTAAAATATATAAGAATAAAGGGTTTATATATTTTACTATTCATTACGATTTATTACTAATTAATCATTACTATAATTATAGTAATGACAGAAAGATTTAAATAGTAGTATTTATTAAATAATCATGGGAAAGATAGGAAATTATGAATATCCAGAATTGAGCATTTCAGAAGCTCTAAAAATAGCCGAGATATTAGTAAAAGATTTTCAGGGCAAAGCCAGTGATTTAGATAATTTTGCAAAGGCAATAGGGCATAAAACATATAATTCTGGTTCATTTTATAATAAGCTGGCTGATATGCGAAGATATGGGCTAATGGATAAAAAAGAAGTTGAAGCTACTGAATTAAGTAAGATAATAGCACACCCTAAAGATAATGCTGAAAGGCAACAAGCTATAAATAAAGCAATTACAAATATCACTCTTTTTGAAAGATTAAAGGAAAGACTTAAAACTAAAAATCCTGCGTTAGAGCAGTTTAGAACCCAACTTATAGAAGTAACACAGGATAGGAACAAAACCAGTAATGATGCCGAAAAAATCAGAAAAATTTATATAGAAGCATTATCTAATATAAATGAGAATATAGAATTAAACAAAGAAATCAATACAGATAGGACAAAAAGGGAAAATAAAGGAAATATGATAAGTGCGAATATAGGTGATGTTCTAATTGAAATGCCTAAAGATAAAAGATATATCAAGATAGCTGAAAATCTTTTGCAAAATTTAAAAGCTCAAATAGAATTAGAAGAAGAAGTAACAAAAGAAGCTAAAAAAGGATAAGTTGAAATTATATAATTAAACTTTCTCTCTGATCATTCTACCATTTTCATCTATTTTTCCAATAAGTATAATTTTATCTTTAATAGTTTTTAATTTGCTTAAAGATAAACTCGGTCCATAGAAATTTTTACTCATATTTGATTTCCAATCTTCTTTTTTCAGTTTCACACAACAAACAAAAAACTCATCAAAATTACCGCCCCAAGATACTAAGAAATAATCAAAAGGTCTTTGGCTAAATTCTCCCCCTGTCCAAGCATTAATAGTTGAAGTCATCTTGATTTCTATAGGTAATTTTAGTTTAGTAAAAAACAAATCTGGTTCTCTATCTGCCTTTGCATTTTTAACTTCATAGCCTAAATTTTTGGTAAAAACATCAGAAGCGACTTTTTCCATTATTTTACCTATTATTTCGGATAAATTCTTATTAGAGAAACAAACATCATAAGGATCAATTACATATTTTTTAATTTCTGACATTCTTCTTGAAACTTCTTTCATAATCTCAAGCATATTTTTTCTTGTTGCTATTTCTTTAATCCTTATCTTCATAAAATAGCAAGAAAAACCTATTATTTAAAACCTTTTAAAAAGTCCCTCTTATGCACCAATATAATTATCTTGGGACTATAAGATTATAAGAAATAGTTTGTAATTAGTAAGAATTAAATTCCTATTCTCTTTTAGTAGGCTGCTCTTCAAAATAAACTAATCTTTGAGAATTAATAATATTGACTTTAACTTCTTCTATATTTATATTCAACAAAAAAATAATTTCTCACGCCCCCATCATTTTCTTTAACGCAGGATTCATATCCATGGCATGTTGTTGCACGATATTCTGATAAAACTGGAAGGTAATCATTATTCCAAGAAGTAATGCTGTTCCTGCAACTAATGCTCCTAAAACATCTGCTAATGCAGCTAACAAGCCAATTGCCAATCCTCCCATGACTGTTAAAGGCATGACATATCTCTCTAAAATAGATTCTAATATCCTTTGATCTTTTCTAAATCCAGGAATTTGCAATCCTGATTTTAAAATATTTTGAGCTTGTGCACTTGCATCCATGCCAGAAGTTTTAACCCAAAAAACGGAAAATAATGCAGCGAAAAACATGTAGAAAATAATATGCCCTAGGGTTTGAAGAGCTAAAAACCATTCCCAGCTTCCTTGAATAATTCTTTCAACAATATTAGTAGAGCCTACCCAATACAAAAATCCTGAAACAGGCTGTCCATTAACAACACTTCCTAAAAAAGTTGGTTTTCCAAGCCAGTTCTGCAATAATCCGCCAAATAATTGCAAGTTCGCAATTAAAGCAGATGTTAATATAACTGGAATAACAGAAGCATAGAAAAATTGCAAAGGCCATTTAAAGCTATATCCTCTTAATCTATCATAACTTAAGGGAATTTCTATTTTTAATGACTGGGCCCAGACAACAACCATAAACAAGATTATCGTTGCAAGTATTGCAGTTCCTGCTAATAACGCTCCTTGTGTGTCAGGTTTTACCAAACTAGATATAAATGCAAGAACCTGTCCTGTTGCTTGAAAATTTCCTCCAGGTCCAATAAATCCAAAGCTTGCTGTAATCAGTCTCCATCCAACTCCAGCGGCAATAAATAAACTAACTCCTGAACCAAATCCCCATTTTTGACAAACTTCATCCATAAATAAAATAGCTAATCCACCTAAAATTAACTGGAAAATAACTACGTATTGAAATCCAGGCGAAGCTTTTATTCCTCCCATCATTACATAAACAATTGACTCAAACAAAATAAAGAAAAACACTAATAACTTTTGTAAACCTTGAAAAAATTTTCTTCCTTCTACTGAAGATGTATCTATCTCTAATATTTGAGAACCAACTAATAATTGTAAAATAATAGAGGCCATTACAATTGGTCCTATTCCTAATGAAATAATTGAACCAAAGTCAGTTCCTATTATAATTGCAAGAAATTCAAACTGTTCAAGAAATCCTGGATCAGCACCATAAATCGCAATATGAGCTAAAATAAAATAAGTTATTAAAATAATAAGAGTCCATCTTAATTTTATATTAAAACTAAGTTTTTTTTCAATAGGAGATTTTACTTCAGGAAGATTTTTTAATATATCTCTAAGTGCCATTTTACTTTGATTCTCGCCATCCTTTATTTATTTTTTCCATAATCTTTTCATTTCTGGTTGAAAGTATTCTTTCCAGAATTTTACAGAATCATCTATAAGCTTCGCCTCATCTTTTTTATTTTTGTTAAATATAATTAAAGTATTCATACTAGACAAAGATAAAATTTTCTTTATTATCTCAGAGATTTTCTTTTTATCTTCTTCTCCCAACATTCTATTTTCCATAATCATCAAAGAATTTCCTGGATTAGGCATTATTAATCCGTGAAGATAACTAAGCCAGGAATTATAAACTTCCATAATTCTCCTGCATAATTGTCTACTAAAAAATTCGTTTACAAATCTTTCATAATTAATGAAATCATTAATAAAAAATATTTCATTTATTTCTTCAAAACTAGATTTAAATCCTAGTTTTTTTTTAGTTTCATTAAATTTATCTCTTAATTCTTTTAATAAATCTGGATTATTCATTTTCACTTTTATTTTTATTCTTTATTTCCACTTCTCCACCAGCTTTCTTAATTTTATCTAATGCACTTTTACTTATTTTTCTGGCTTTTAATTTTATTTTTTTCTTTATTTCACCGTCTCCCAAAATCTTATACTTTTTTAATTCCAACCAACCATCTTTCCCGTATTTTTTCATTAAATTATCATAATCTTTTTCAATATCATTAACATTAATCACTAAATTTTTTCTCTTTTCTGTTTTCTTACTGGTTATGCCTTGTTTTCCAAAATATTTATTTCCATATTTCTTTATGATTAAAGTTTTTTTCTGGTCTGCTCTTTTTCCTGTTCCAGCCATTCCAGTTCCTCCTCTATGTCCGCTTTTTTTCCATTTTTTTCTAGCACCATGCCCATAAGTAGTTTGTCCTCGCTGTTTTCTTGATTTTTTGGTTTTTTTTATTCTTAGTGCCATTTTACTTTTATACACAAATTCCAACTTGCTTTAATTTTCTATCATAATCATCATAACTAGGATGTCCTTTTTTAATAAAGAAACATCTCTGAAAATAAAAACAGCCATTATCTCCTCTTTCTCCAACATAACCTCCTAACTTTAAAACACATCCTCCATATCCTCTTTTTCTTACATTCAATCCTTCATTTCTTGTAATAAGGTCTACAGCCATAGTTTCTCCATCTCTTCCTAAAACATCTATTAAACATTTTCTATCTCTTATTTTAATAGCAGAACCTTCATTTACCCTTGTATTAGTATTCTCAATAAAAAGTTTTTTATCAGAAACCCTTAAAGAAGGATATGATTCAATTGGACCTATTAAAACACCTTTTCTTATTATTTCCTGTTCTCTTAAATCAATTTCTTCAATTAAACTATTAAAAGTTTTATGCTCCATTTTACAACATCCTCTCAATTAATTTATTGATATCTTCTTTATTATCTCCTAAAACTCCTTTTGGATACTGTAATTTTGATTTAATCCCTTTTCTTGGAGGATGTAATCTAAAAAATGGCTTTAATTTAAACTCTTGTAATTTTTTTCCATTAAACAATCCTTCAGCAACTTTTTTTTCATCTATTTTAATTTCTTTTTTTCTTCCTTCAATACTTTCAGCCCTTTCTTTTATCAGTTTCATTAATGTTTCTTTATTAATATAACCATAGGCAACATAATATTTTACTTTTTGCAACATTCCTAAAACAGATTTATTCTTATTAATAATAACGCAAGAATATTTTCTCCTTAATCTCAACTTGTTTAAAGTTTCAGCTATATCTTTCTTCACTTTTACCATCCCAGCTATTCTTATAACTACTATTAGTCCATCTTCTGTTTTTTTGGTTCTTATTTCTTTAGTTGTTTCCATTTTTATCTATATCTAACTTTTTCCCTCTAGTTTTACCTTCTCTTTCTCTTAATAAGCCTTTATTTAAGCTATTTCTATGAACTCCTCTGAAAAGCCTAATTTAACGAGTGTATTTTTTATATTTCTCGTATGGTCTCCCTGAAGCTCAATTTCTTGGTCTTTTACAGTTCCTCCACACGCTAACTCGCGTTTTAGGTCTTTTGCGGTAGATTTCAAGTCAACTCCCTGAAATCCTGATACCACTGTTACTAATTTTCCAAACTTTTTCTTTTCAGTTCGGATGTGTATCCTCTGTTCTGTTTTTGTTATCTCTTCACAAATACAGGCTTGTAAAGGCAATCCGCACTTTGGACATATATTCATTCTTATTTATTTTCAACAGAGCTTTTTATTCTGTTGAGAGTGTTATAGGTGAGTAATCTAGCAATTGTTCTTTTAATTTCCTTTACTTTAATTTTCCCTCCTTTCTGCAGAGCAACCCTTTCTTTGATTAACTCCATCTGCAATTCTTTAATTTTTTCATTTCTTTCCTTTTCATTCATTTTTTTAATATCTTGTTTTTTTAGTATTGCCATTTTTAATCTACATCCTTCCATGATTCATTATCTTGTAAAACTTTTAATCGTTCTTGATATCCATTATCTCTCGGTGTATAATCTTTATAATCTCTATTTTGTATCTCCCTTCCAAGAACCCCGTACCGAACAAATTCTAAATTTCTGTCTACGATTAATAATGTGCGAATTCTATCAATATCGTGTACCTGTCTAATATCATGAGTATCATTATTAAATCCAAAATAAGTAAAGGGCTCTCCAGGAAAAGATGGAGAGTATGTAAATGGTGGACATAATATAACTTGTTTTCCAACTAAGCTTTCTAATTCCTCTCTGCTTTCAGGTATATAATATTCTACTTTTCTCATACTATTTTTCCTTTTTATCTTTATCTTCTTTTATTTTTTTCTCTTTTTCAATTTTTCCTTTAGTTTTAACCTTTGTCTCTAGTTTTTCTTTACTATCATTCTTTGAATCTTTTTGTTGTTTCTCTTCTTTTATATCTTCTTTCTTTATTTTAGTTTTTATTTTTTCTTTTATCTTGTCATCAATATCAATTCTATCTAGTATTTTTGCATAAGGAGGCATTATCGCAACTTTTATTCCGATAATCCCTGTTTTTGTTAGTGCGGTTGATTGAGCTCTTTCAACTTCTTTTCTTGATTCTCCTGACTTTTTTAAATATCCTTCTGAAAATCTCCAGCTTTTTGCACGATCGCTAGGCAATTTTCCAGAAATTCTTAGTTCGCATCCCAACGCCCCTGCCCTCATAATCTCCTGAAGTTTTTTATAAGCAATAACTTTAAACTTAAGATTTCCCATTCTTTCTAATGCAAGGGCAATTTCATCGGCAACAAGCTGAGCATCAAACAATGGATCATTAATTTCCCTTATTTCAATATGAGGATTTTCAAGTTTAAATCTTTTTTTCAAAACATCAGTAAGACCCTCTATTTTTTCTCCTTTTCTTCCGATAATTAAACCAGGTTTTGCAGTATAAATAACTATTTTTTCTCCTACAGGAGTGTACTCAATATCTAACGTACTGATTTTTCCTTTACCTAAATCTCTCTTTACATATTCTTTAATGCCATATTCTTCCTTTTTCAGTTTTATGAATTTTCTTTCTTCCATTTTTTATTATCTCTCCCTGAAAAAATGGGAGTTTGAAAATTTTTAATTTTCATTTTTTCCATCTCACATCTCCATTGTTTTTTTCAAAGCATCAATACATGCTTTTGCTAAATTTATTGTTGTTCTTATTTTTCCAGAAGTTCTGCTATAAACATCTTTAATACCAGCTATTTTAAGTATTTTCTTACATTCATCTCCAATAACTAATCCTGTTCCTTGTGGTGCAGGTATTAATGTTACTCTGCAACTTCCTGCTTTTCCCTCAACAACAAAAGGAACTGAATGAGGTTCACCACAATTACAATCAAAGCTAGCACACGCTCTTTTTATTTTAATGAGGTTAAGCTTTGCTTTTCGCACTGCCTTTGCCCTTGCAGGAAGTGTTTCTTTTGCTCTTCCATACCCAATTCCTATATATCCATCCCCATTGCCAACGATACTCATGCAAGAAAAAGTCGGAATGTTTCCTTCTGCTGTTTTTCGTTGAGTCTGTCTCCAGGCCCTTCTTTTTCCACCTCCAAATTTTCCCTTTGCCTGACCAATATTTAAAATATCTGTTTTAACATCAATAAGAGAATCAACAATTTCAGGTTCAAGTATCTTATATCTGAGAGCTTCATCAATATGTTTTATTGCTTTTTCCTTAACCATTTTCCCAAGTTTTGTTCTAGGTTTCCAGTCTTCTAATTGCTTTGTTTGTTGTTCTTTTATTTTAGCTTCTCTGATTTTCTCAATATCTTTTTCTCCTTCAACAACATTTGTTTTCATTGTTTTATTTTTTCAATCTCTCCTTTCACTTTCTTAAAAAAATCATATCTCTCAATTCTTTCTTTTTCAGGTGCAGCCTTTACATCAAATGCTATTTTTAACCCAGCATCTATAGCTCCTTTCACAGCACCGTATACTCGTGAACCTTTAGTGTGCGGAGTTAATCCTATGTCCACAATAATTTTCTCTTTTGATGAATGAATCTTTTTCCCTATTAAATAGCCTACCAAATAACTGGCTCCTACAGATTTCAAGCTCCCTGATTTTTCTCGCGGCCATCCATATTTTAAAAGTTCTTTTGTACTTAAGCTTAAATTAATTTTGTCTTGGGCTTTTTTGCTTTCTACTAATTGCAGCTTTATGTATCTATTGCTTTTTCTTATTACTAATCTAGGAGCTTTAGCTTTAAGTAAAACTAATCTTCTCCTGTAATCTGTTTTACCTTCTCTTCTTCTTCGCTTAACAATTTTTGTTTGGATTTTCATTTTTTATTTTTCTTAATTTTTTTCTCGGTTTTATTTTTAGAGGACTTTGAATGATCTTGTATCTTTTTTATTCTTGGTTTTCCCGGTCTTTTTTCTAATTCAGTTTTAATATCCATGCCCTTTAAATACTCTTTAATATGAGCCTTGCTCTTGAAACTTTTAGCTCTAATCTTCTTCCTTAATTCCCAATATACATCTTTGCTTATCATGTTTTTATTTTTTAATTCCTTCAAATATCCTCTTAATTTTCTCGTAAGTTTAACGTATAATTGTTTTCTTTTTTTGATTTTTTTCTTTATTTTTCCTGGCCCTCGTCTTCTCATTCTCTTTATTATTTTTCTCCTTCCTTTCACTGGCTTAATAGTTATTTTAGCTTCATCATAAAGATTTTTTATATCTTGTTTTGTTATAGCTTCTTTTATTTCACTAAGAGAGTCAGGACTAAAAGCAACTCTATTTTTTCCTACTTTCAATATTTTAGCAGCCAACAATTTCTTTTTAGCTAGGTTCATTTTTTACTTCTTCTTCATTTTTATTTTCTGTTTTATTTTCTAATGTTTCTTCTTTTTTAGTTTCTTGGTCTTTTTTTTCAGCAGGTTCTTTTGCTTTTTTCTCTTTAACTTGTTTTTTCTTTTTCCTTCCCTGTCTTTTTTCTTTTCTCATCTTTAATTTTTCTTCAACTTTCTTGATAAATTTTTTAGGATTAACGTTAGATAGTCTAAGGTTATTTTCATCAGCATATTTCACGAGAGCAAGTTTCTTTTTCATTCCTAATTTGCCAATGATAGCAATTTCATTTTTCTTTATTTTTTTCAGGTCTTCAATACTCCTTACTATTACTGGTTTTGCTCCTTTAACAAATCCTCTTTCTTTATTGCTTTTCTTAAACCCTATCTTAACCTTGACTAGTCTTCCTTTTTCCTGTAACCTTACTTTGTTATCTCTTCCCTTAGCTTTTCGATAAACTAGTTTCTTCTTTCTTCTTAATCCAAGTTTGGAATATCTCCAATATCCCTGTCTCAAAAAAATTTTTCGTGGCATTTTTCAATTGGATTCCAATAAGTTACAACATTTACTTTCAGAGTTTTCATATTTTTCTTTTGCTAGTTCATAGAAGTTTTGGTAATGTTGACAATCTTCTCCTTGCATAAGATGTTCTATATATAAAGATGCTATACTATCTAGTATAGTTCTTCCTCCTACTAACGAGCTTATAGACCCTTGTCGATTACCTTCTCTCGCATAAGCCTCTGCCTCAATTGTAGAGAAATTTAGCATAGAAAAATATTCCAAATATTTACCAAATCTCTCGCTAATAACTCCTTCATGAACTAAATTATTTATCTTCTTTTTATTTTCTTGTAATTTATCCAATTCTCTTCTCATTCTTGAAATTAAATCTCTTTCCATTACAAATAACTCCTCCCTGGTTTTTCAATCAAGAATATCCCATCTTGATAAACTCTCCTGTCTTTATTTCTCACTTTGGTGCCTTGTTCAATTCGTGTTGCAGCCCTTCCAGCTTTTTCAATGTCGCAGGAAGCAAGTTCAATAATATCTTTGTTAATCTTAACGTTAATTCCATCTTCCAATTTTATTTTTCTGTCTTTTTTCTCTCCCAAAAAATTCTTCACGATTAACTCATTTTTATCTTTATCATAGCTCATACTCATAGGAAAGTGAACATTAACAATTTGAAGTTTATAAGTAAATCCTTGTTCTAATCCTTTAATCATATTTATTATATGAGAATAGGTTGTTCCCAATAATTTTTTTTCAGTTCGCCTATTTTTTTTTGCAGAAAGAGTTATCTTATTTTTTTCAATGGCAACGATAATCAATGGATGAAACTTTCTAGTTAATTCAATATCATTTTTTTTAATATATATAATATTATCTTTAAGTCTAGATTCAATTCCTTCAGGAATTGTAATTTCTTTAACAAGATTGTCTTTTTCTTTTTTCATTAGAATATGTATGCTATTAAGCATCCTCCAATATTTTTTTCTTCAGCTTCTTCATGTCTCATTAATCCTTTGTTTGTGCTTACTATTATAAATCCGAAATTTTTAGCAGGCAGAAATCTCCTTACATAAAAGTTTATTCTTTTGACAGAAACAGTAAATCTTGGTTTAATAGCCCTCATGGTATTCACATTTTTTATTTCAATTTTGAGTTCGTTTTTACTTAGGTTATAATCAATATAGCCATATTGTTTAGCTATATCTAATATTTTTATCAATAATCCTGAATATCTTTTTAAGACAAGTTCTCTCTTTCCTGCTTTCTTGGTGTTCATTATTTGATTTAGCCCGTCTGAGACAATATCTTGTGACATTTTTATTACTCAAACCTCCATTCGCTATTTTCTAATTGTATATTTGACTCATGCATGTTCTCGTTTCCTAAGAATATTTTTTAAACCCTAATTCTTCGGCAATTTCTCTGAAACATTGCCTGCATAAATTTAAATCATATTTGTTAATCATTGCTCCAAACCTCCCGCATTTTTCACATTTCTTTTTAGCTATTCCTGTTGGTCTTTCTTTAGGCCTATTATGCTTAATCCATTTAGCTCTAATTGCCGGCTTTCTATTAAATTGCTTCAGCATTTTTCTCCAATCACTTGCTGTCATTTTTAAATCCCAGCCTCCATTAACAATTTATTATAATAATCATATTTTTTGCTTTCTTCATTATCTAGACCTAATGATGAGAAAATGCCGGAATATATGTGGACAAACTTATAATGGTCTAAACTTTCAACAACATGATTCTTCAATCTTCTTTGAATTACAGAGATATTGCCCCCGCAATCTCTGTGTAAGGTCTGTAAAATATCCTCATCAACATAATCTACAAGTTCCTTTGGTTGTCTGGTTAATAGCCGATAGACTATAATATCCCCATTTAACAAGCCCTCTAATGAAATTCCCTGTTGAAGTTCAACAACTTTTCTTTCTGATAATGTTATTTTCATTGTCTTACAACCTCCACTTTAAAATTTTTCTTTAAATAGTCTATTATTTCTTCTTTTGTAACATATTGTTTTTTTGGATATTTTCCTCTTTTAATTTTTTTCATTTTCACTCTTTTTCCTTTTCTCTTAAAAACAATCATTACTTCAAATCCAAGCATACCAATTTCTCGTTCATACTCTATTCCTGGAACTTCAATATATTCTTTAATGCCAAAACATAGTTGGTTTTCAGTAATTTGTCTGCTTTTTATTTTATTATCCAAAGCACTAAAAAATCTTTTTATGAAATTTTTAATGTTTTCTTTGTTTCTTATAGTAATCTTGCATCCGCTTTTCTTCCCAGGGCTTATGCCGAAAGCAGGGATTCTTCTCGTAGATTTTTTAATGTAAATCTTATTATTAGTTATTTTATTAAGGAGTTTTACAGACTTCTCTAATTTTTCTTCAGTTCCTCCACAATGTATAACTATTTTTTCTATCTCAACATTTCTCATTATATTTCCATTTTTTATTTTTTTTGTTTGAATAAGTTGTTTCATTTTAATCCTCCATAGCAATTACATTTTTAATCCACACATTTATCTTTTTATCAGGTAAAGAAATCTTTGTTAGTTTCTTTCCACCTCTCTCAAAAATATTTTCTATCTTTCCACTGCTTCCAATATGCTTTCCTTTTATGACGTATGCTTTTTTGCCCTTCTCCATTTTTATTATTTTTTCAATTGTATTTTTTTTACTATTAAAAATAACAGAATCATCAACGTTAACTTTCTCTTTGGTAAGTATGTTCCTTCCATGAGAAAGATTGATTTGTAAGATATTTTTCTTGAGTTTCTTTTTGCTTATAACCTTAAAAGTCATTTTCTCAGCATTTTTTTCAGAAACCTCTTCAAATATCATTTTTTTATGTGAAAGGATAGCTTTGAAATGTTTGTTCATTGAAGGCAAGCTGATAATATCAAAAATATTAACAGGATAATGTATATCTTTTATAGCCTTATTGTTAATCAAAACTTTTTTTTCATCGATTATTTTCTTTAATTCTTTTTTATTATTAACAAATTTTAGTATATCTCTCATTACCACAACTAATGGTATAGATACTTTTTTATCATGAGCGCTAACTGCAAGATATTTTGTTCCTTTTCTAGGCACAGGCCAAAATTTCTCTATGTTTTGTCTTTTAAGATACATTTTCTTGCCCTCCATTAAATTCAAAAAATCTTCTGTTAATTTCTTCTAATAGTCCCTCCAAATGACCCGGCATTCTATTTTCCTCTTGTAATTTTAATAATAATTCTTGAGAATACATCTCTGAATAATCTACTTCTGCCATAACTTTTTTACGGCCATAACCACAAGTACATATTCCATCTTCAGGATTTCCATTTATTAAACTTGAATAAATAGTACAATCTCCGGTATGTCTTATCATTTTACTTTTCCCTCCTTGTTTTTATAGGATTTTTTAGTTTCATCTTTTTTTATCATTTTTCTTTCCAAAGCTTTTTTTCTTTTGGAATCTTCTAAATGTAATTCCTTTATTTGGACTTTTGAAGGATGTATTAAAACAGGAACTTTGCTTCCATCTTTTTTAGTTCTGTAAACACCGTCAATAGTTATCTTGAATTTTTTGTAATTTATCTTATCAACCCTGCCTATTTTCCCTTTAAATTCTCCTCGCAAAATTTTTACGTTATCTCCTTTTACAACAGGAAAACTCCTTTTTCCATATTTTTTCCGTAATTCTTTGCTTAAGTTAGATGCCATCATTTTTCTTCTAACATTCATTGGGGCATTAAATCTATGTTTTCTTTGTTTTCTTGGTTGTTTACTTCCTTTCCACGATTTTGAAAATATTTGTTTCATGTCACACCACCATTTTCGCGATTTTAGTTACAAAAGGATATCTATCTCCTGCTTCTTTTGCAATAGGTCCTTTAATTTGTGTTCCTTTAGGATTTCCTTTCTCATCTTTTAACAACACAACAGCATTGTCAGTAAAGGCAATTCTCTCTCCAGTGTATCTTCTGTAAGATTTTTTTACTCTTACAACAACTGCATCAAAAACCTGTCCTTTAATTTTTGGATCTCCTTTTCTTACCGAAACCTTTACCCAATCAGCAATTTTAACATATTGTTGTCTGCCTTTTGATGTTTTTCCCCCTTTAACACTTACTATCCTTACAATCCTCGCTCCACTATTGTCACAGGCATTAACCATACTTCCTAAATTCAATCCTCGTGTTGCTTTTGCTCCTAATGCTTTCATTGTTTTTCCCCCTTCTGTTTTTCTTTAGTTGCTTTTCCCACAACAACAAAATGAATTATTTTGCTTATAGGTCTACATTCTTTAATTTCAATGTAATCTCCGATGTTAATTTCCTTGAACATGCAGTCAGGAAGCCGTGCATGTAATTTTGTTTTCCTTTTTGCATAACGCTCATATTTTTTAACATAGATTGTTCTATCAAATTCTATTACAACTCTTTTAGGAAATTTCTTTATAACATTTCCATAAAAACTTCTTCCTCTTAAACTAATATTCCCGTGTCTAGGACATGCAAAGTCCTTGCATTCTATTTTTTCTGTTTCAGTTTTTGTTTTAGTTTTTTGTTCCATGTTTATTCATTTAGCCATTGATTTAATTTATTAACGTCATTCTCCATAACTCTATGACGATATGCCTTAATTTTATCAATAATGGCATAACAACGATCATTATACACTCTTAAAATCTCTTCTCCAAATGAGTTGTAAACATGCAAATTACAACCACTATCCTCAAAGCCTTCCCATATCTCTATCGTTCCAAAATCAGTTTTATAATGATAAGATCTTACGCCTGTACTTTGAGCTCTTCCAGCAAATTTCCATTCTTCTTCTGGAATTTCATTTAATTTTCTCAATAATCTATCTAAATCAATTTTATTACTAGTTCTTGTTTCTAATTTTCTCATTTTCATTCAATAGTGTATAAGCTCCCATATTTAGTTAAAAATTCATCTCTCTTAGATACATCTAAATAAACATTCCAACGAGTGTAATTTTTGCTATCTTGAACTCCAACTGAAAAATGTAGTCCTGATTTTTTCAAATTGCTAATCTCATTTACTCCGGTTTCTTGAGCGATAGTGTTAAAAATTCCTTCATCCGCTACAATAACATCATTCATAAATGGATGAAATCTCAATTCTTCTCCAATATCTTCTCCAACTATTTCTGTCAAATATCTTCTACATGTTTCTCTGTTCCTCTCATCATTTTCTCTATTTTTTTTAGCGTGACTTATTGTATCTCTCCTTGTCATTTTATTTCTCCTCTAGGTATTAATTTAATCATAACATGACTTCTTTTTATTCTCCCCTGTCCAAATCGCCTGTATGGACGAGAAGCTTGATTTGCCATGCAGAAAATTTTAAATTTTTCTAGTTCTAATTCGTTAACAAGAGAATTAGCTTTTAGACTTTTTAATAATTTAATAAATTCTCTTACAGCTTTAATAGGATATCTTCCTGACATAATTTTTCCTTTTCTATGAGGTATTTCTCCTTTCATAGGAATTGCTTTTTTATACTTTAAAACTTCCTCGAGTTTTGAAATAGCCCTATCCACGTCTTTATTTCGTATAAAATTACAAACAGCTACTGACTCTTTCGTTGAAATGCCTAGATTTCTTCCATTCACAACAGCTTCATTTTTCTTTATTTTTTCTTTTTTATCTTCCTTATCTTTTTTTTCAATTTTATCTTCTTTTTTATCTTCTTGTTCTTTCTTTACATCTTTCTTAATTTCTTCTTTAAGTTTTTCTGAAGATTCAGCTATTTTAGTTTCTTCTTTTATTTTTGTCCCTTTCTCGTCTGTAGGTTTCATTATTTCTTGCTTTTTCATTTGCTGTATTTGTTCTACCATTTTATTTTACAGCTCTTGATGCACTTGATCTCGTGGCACCAACACCTGCTGAACCATGTTTTACTTTTGTTCGTGTAACTGAAAATTCTCCAAGTCTATGTCCTAACATTTCTCCCATAATTTCAACAGGAGAAAATATCTTTCCGTTGTAAACATGAATTTTTAATCCAATCATCTTAGGGACAATAACTAAATGTCGCAAGTGCGTTCTAATGAGCTTTTTGTTTTGAATTTTTTTATTTGCTCTTAAAACAAATCTCTGTATTTCGTCATATTGTCTCAAAGCTGTTCTTCTTTCATTGCTCTTTAATAACCTTGCAAATTCTCGTATATCCATTTTCTTCAATTCTTCAAGAGACTTTCCTCTATAACTGAATTCTTTTTTCTTCAATTCTTCTTGATATTTTTCATCTGCCATTTTTTAGTCCGTATCCTGCTAACTCAATCAAATTTAAACTAATTGCATTATACAGGATAAATATCCTATCCATTGAAATTTTATCAACCTGTCTAACTTTATTATCTCTATCATAATAGCGGTATCCATTAAATATTCTATATTCTCTAATTCCATTTTCATAAATTTCATTGGCCATATTTATACCTAAACTTGGTATTAATCTTCTAGGTATTTTCCGACAAATAGTATCTAAATCGTTTCCTTGTCTTAATCTATCATCTAATTTTGTTGTTTCTAATCTTCTTCCAAAATCGGAATCTCTTAACTGAGCTACAATAAATGAACCTCTATCACCATCTCCACATATAAACGGTAATGCTTCAGCATATAATCTCCACGTTGCACCGATAACATCTTTACATTTATAAAAATCTGGCCATTTTTCTCTAAATGTTTGAATTTCTTGTTCAGTTAAATTAGTTAATCCCAAATAATTTAATATTTTTAATCCATCATCTGCATTATATTCTCTATTCATTTTATTTTTTCCTTCCTGTCCTTCTAGGACGCAAATGCCCTACTTTTGCGCCAGCAGGCGCATTTCTCTTAGCAATTTTACTTTTTATTCTTTTTCCTCTACCTCCTCCAAATGGATGATCAACAGCATTCATTTTAACAGCAGAGGTTCTATGCCATTTTCTTCCAATAGCTTTCATCATATAATATCTTTTTCCAGCTTTAACAATAGGCTTAAGTTTCCTGCCATCACCTGATACAACTCCAATAATAGCTCTCGCATTTTCATGCAGTTTTAATTGCCTTCTTTTAACTAATACTTCAACAATGCCCTTTTCTTTGTTCATGGCAATGCCAGAGTTTCCAGCACTTCTTAAAAATTTCCCTCCGCTTCCAGGAAAAAGTTCTATGTTAAAAACTTTTGTTCCTTGGGGAACATCTTTTAGTTCAATGATATCTCCACTTTCTATTTTTTTGTCAGGCCTTTTGCCTATATAAATTTCCTGTCCTTCATAAATGCCATTTGCAGCAGGAACAATAAATGTTTTATTATCAATTTTTATTTCAGCAAGAGGAGCAGTGTGTCCTGAAGAATTTATAAGTTTAGTTATAACCGCCTTGCCATTAGTATCTAATGTAGGATAGCTAATTCTATGTCTATAAGCTCTTCTTCTTACTCTATAAGTAAAAGATCCTTTTCCTCTGGCTTGTTGAATTAATGATTTTCCCATCTTACATGCCAGCTCTCATTAATAATTTATTTTTTGATTCATAATCAGAATGCCAACTTCCATAAATATAACCTGAAACACTGTCTGATACTATTACTCTATTATCTCTTACTTCATGTGAGCTATCTATTCTTAATTCCAGAATATCTCCTAATGTATGGGGCATTCTCTTTGCTAAATAATAGGTTCCTTTCATTCTGCCATTATAAATAAATTGTTCATTACTTCCATCTTCTCTTTGAACAATTATTTTTCTTCCCTTTCTCAAACGCTTGAAAAAATTTTCTTTCATGTTACTGTACTCCAATCAGCTAGTTTAGATTTAACTGGTATTTCCCACATACCTTCATTTAATTTTAATAATTTTAATCTTTCATCATATTCTTCTTCACTAGGATCGCAAAAACCTATTCTAAACCTATTACTGGTAATACTTTCTTTGGGAATAAGAATTCTGTCTGCCAAAAACCTTAAATCATTTTTTATAACTCTAATAAACTGAATTAGGTTTGTAGGGACACATCTGACATCTTTAATGTTAGGGTAAAAATCTTTTTCAGTAGTGTATTCTTGTTTTAAAAATTCAACTATAGGTTCAGAAGGCAATCCATACAGCAATGCATCAACAACTCCTCTATAGACCATTTTATGCGGTTCTCCTTTCCATACACTTATTCCAACAGGCTTTCCAACTAAATTTTCTAATTCTCCTAAATTTTCAAGTACAGCATAACTTATATTTATTTTTTTCATGGTTTTACATTATTCCTAATTTAGTCGCAATATCTATTGCAGGATTTTTTACATTTAGTTTAACATACGCATATTTTTTATTTAATTTTGTTAAGGTGTTAACCTTATCCACTTTAACACCAAAAGCAAGTTCTATTTCTTTTTTTATTTCCAATTTTTTCTTTCTGATGTCTGTTTCAAATACTAAAGTATTGTTTAGCTCAATTAATCTTACAGCTTTTTCAGTTGTTACAGGTATCATTTTAATTTTTAACCCCCTTATTTATTTTTGGAGAACTTTGCATAAACCCAATTTCCGAAGGAAATTTAGCAAAGTTCTTCTTAGAGAATTTTGATACTCCTATTCTTTCAAAATTCTCTTTAGATTTTTTCTGAATTTTATTTTCTTTTTTATATCTGACATTTTCATTTGTTTTATCTTTTTTAGAAAAAAGAAAATTTTCAAGTTCTTGCACAGCATTTTCACTAAAAGCAGTTATTCTTGCTCCATTTTCAGCCAAATCACTTACTGTTAATTCATCTGATTTTATAATACCAATTCCTTTAAATTTAATTTTTTCATTCTTTCCTATTACAAATAATAATCCAGCGTTTTTCTTATATTTTCTCCCTCTCATTTTTCCCTTACCTGCTCTAACTGTTTTTTTCTGAATGATAACGTCATTAAGTCCATTAAAAATTTTTTTCAAAGATTCAATAAACTCTTTAGCTTTTAAAGATAAAATTTCATTGTCTAAGATTAGTGGCATCTTAATGTTAATTTCTTTATCTTTTAAAGAAGCATATTTTTTCTTTATTTCATCTAAAGAACTTATGTAAGTTAAAGTTGAAAGTAATGCTTTTTTATATTCTTTTTTATTAATTTTTTTTAGATTAACAGCAAGTTTTGGAGGATGTGCTCTTCTTCCACCTCGTGTTGAAGGAACAATAGCTCCTTCCCATGAAAACTGTGTTCCTCGTCTCCAAAAAGCTTTTTTTGGTATTCTTGACATGCCTCTTCCCCTATCGGATTTCCATGAATGCCTTTTATGCCTAACCTTTCCAGAAGCACTCCTATTCATTCCAGCATATAATTTTGTAGAATATGGATGCCATATTCTTTCAGCTTCAACAACTTTTCTGATAATATCTTCTCTTATTGGTTCTTCAAATAATTTTGTCTGAATTTCTTTAATTTTCTTGCCTTCTTTGTTTAAAATTGCGAGTTTCATTTGTTTATTTACCTTCCTCCAATGTTTCAAAAGGAAATTTATATTCAGAAAATTCAAATCCATAATTTTCAACCTTCAGGTAGTGAACATTAAATAATTGGTTTTCATAACTCCCATGAACTTCTATATCAGATTGATTCCTAATTGCCTGATCAATAAAAGCAGCAGCAATTCCTAATTTTTCATTTTCATCATCAAATTCAAAATTAATTATCCTTGTAATTAAACTTCTTTCTTGAACTAATTCAGATTCGCCCTCCTTAGCTTTATATCTTTGAGAATATGGTTGTGCTCTTATTTTACAAGGCAATTTTCTATCTAAAATAAAAGCTAATATTGGAGCATTCCCATATGACGCTCTATCAGCATACATTCCTGTTGGTTTTCCAACTACAATTCCTTCATAACTTTCTTTTAATAACATTTCATCAACAGTTAAATTTTCTTTCATCTCAACTCCAAAAATTCATAATTTTTTTTAATTTGTTTTTTCGTTGACCTTAAAGGGCTTGTTATAATCAATGGCCTTTTAGCAGGTCCTTGAATGCTTCCTGCAATAATAAGATAATCATTTTTTATTATTCCATAATGCTTGAATCCCGAAGAAATATTTATATTATTTTCACTAATTCTCCCTAATGAAACAATTTTATTATTGCAAGTTGTTCTTGTAAAAAATCCCATTTGTCCAGCCATAGGCTGTCTAAACTCTACTCTTGCTGGATGCCATGGCCCTCCTGAACCAGGTCCTCGAACACCTTTCTCTGTTTTATGTTGCTGTAAGTTTAACCCAAATCTTTTCGTAGAACCTTGAAATCCTTTTCCTTTCGTAACTCCTCGTATATCTACTAAACCCTGTTTTAGAAACTCATCATTAATAAAATCTTTTAATACAATTTCTTTATTGTAATGTTCTTTAATAAAGCTAATTTTATCATTTATACTTCCAGATAATCCTATTTCTGAAATATCTGGAGCTTTTTTAATTCCTGTTTTTTTAACAATAGAATAAACAACTATCCTAACATCATCATTCTCAATTTCTTTGAAGAAATCCTCTATCTTTTTTGTTTTTTGTTTAGGAAGTTTTATTTTTCTCTTTAATTCTTTTTCAATATTATCATTCAAAACTTCTCTAACTATTTTTCCATTTTTATATACTCTAACAGACAATATTTTAATAGGCGGACACTCAATAATACTAATGGGAATAATAATTCTTTTTCCTTTTGTAAATGAATGTTGGGTATTATCCTTTACATAAGCACTTGCCATTCCTACTTTATATCCAATAAAACCTAGTAATCCTGCATCCTTTCTTGAATTGTTTATAGAATACCAATTAACTCTTGGCAGTATTTTTTTTGCCCTTTTACGAGGATAAAATTGCAGGCTTCCTTTTCTAATGTGTCCGTGTTTTGGCATGTTTTAACTCTAACTCCTTTTTCAGGAGTTCAAATGCTCGAAAATCTTTGATCTTCGATGTGTTTAACTTCTTCTCTTACTTTTTGAAATTTAATATGTCCAAAAATCTTTGATTTTTGGTATGTTACAATTTGCCCCAAATTAATCACATATTAATAAATATAGCACTAACCCAGAAAAACCTCTGAGCCTGCTGGTAAAAACCAACTGCTATCAGTTAATTTGATAACCTACCAAGAAATAAGGTATTTATAAAGTTTACTCTGAAACAACTATTGCCTCTATGGCCTTTATCCCTCTTGTTAATCTATCAAGCACTCTTATATTTTGCCCGCCTTCTTTATCATATCCACAACCACAAGAAAGAAATTGTTCATTACATCTTGGACATCTTTCAACATCACATCCATAGTGATGAATATTTCCTATTTTATTTACAATACCACAATCATGGCATCTATCATTAAAATCATAATAAGAAGTATTTCTATTATAAATGAGATTATCTATCTCAACCCAACGATATGTACAACTTTCTGCTTTTCTCATTTCCTGTTTGCAATCATGACATTTAACCATATTATCCCTTAGAATTATATCATTTTTAAGATTTTCTAAGCCTCAAACTCTTTTTCTTTTACAATTTCTTTTCCATCAATTTTCATTTTCCTAACAATCTTTCCTTTTCTTAATGCTTTTTCTTTAATAACTGCATAATCTTTTTCATTTTTCAATTCTTCAGGAATAATTATTTCATTAATAATAAATATATGACTTACTTCGATGTTCTTAAATCCATAAGCTTCATTATCAAAAATTAAACTATCAATAATATTTTTGTCAGTTGTTTTTAACTTGCAGAAATTCGGTTTTGCAGTTTCTTCGCCTTTTGTTGAAGGTTTTCCTGATTTTGGAGCTTTTGGTTTTATTTTTAATTCACTATTACCAACATTAAAAGATAAACCAAAAAATGCATTTGGAAGTTTATTACATAATTCTAAAATTTCATTGCCTGTCATTTCCTTGTCAACAACATATTGTTTTACTCCCATAAATTGTTTTTTATTAACAAAGTCTAGTTCATTTTCAAGGTCTCTTGTTGAAACAATTACTCCTTGAACATTTGTTTTATTGTCTCCTAACATTTCTGCTAAATACAATACAAACTCATTTGCAAATTCATGGCTTGTATTTAGTGAATATTTTCCTCCAGAATTTTTTCCTATAATTACCGCACGATTATTAAAATCTCCTCGAGAAAATTTCTTGAATTGTAAATGAACTCTATCATCTATTTTTCCTTTAAAAATTTTATTAATGAAAAATTCCATATTAATTATTCTTAAAGTTTATTTATAAAGCTTATCTATTATCAAAAACTTATCCATGCTTCACGCTCCATAAATCACCAAAAGCAAATACATCTTTTTCTTGAGTGTCTGGATCTTTCTGATTATAAGGACGAGACATCATATACACCAGCATAGCAGATTTATTTTCTAAAGGCCTATAACCATGCCATACCCCTCTCGGAACTTTAATTAACATTGGATTTCTCTCGCCTATAATAAAAGTATTAATTTTTCTTGTTCCATTAGGATATTCTTTTACAGCTATATACTTAATGTTTCCTTTAACACAAATAGTGTATTCATCATGTTTTTCATGTAAATGAAATCCTTTTATTACTCCTGGATAAATTTCAGACACTAATATCTGTCCAAATTCTTTCCCATAAAACTCATCATCATTTCTTAAAGTCTCAAATAAATATCCTTGGTCATTTGCAAAAATTTTTAATTTTTTAGTTTCCATACCTTCAATCAAATTTGAGTCCTTGGTATCAATATGCGTGTCTGTTTTATTTTCTTCTATTCCAATTATACTTGGTTCAGGTAAATGCAGAATGAACTTTCCGCCTTTTTTTAAAAATTCAGTTTCTTTTTTCATTATTTCTTTTGCATGATTCCAGGCAAAAATAAATGCATAATCCGAATTGTCATTATGAAAATAATTAGGACTTACAATAGGAATATGCTTCCCAGGAGTTAGAAGACCTTGTTTAAAAGGAGTAGAATCAGAAATATATTCAATTATATTATTTGTTAAACCACAATAATTTTGAATAATAGTTCCTTTAGATGCTGCTGCATAACCAACAATTCTTTTTCCTTCTGATTTTATTTTTTTAATTAATTCCTGTAGTTGTTTTTTATTGTTTTCTACTCTATTAGCAAATTCTAAATAAGGTTTTAAACTATCTATTTTTTTTTGTTTTTCTTCTTCAATATACTTTCTTAATCTTTCTGTTTTTTCATATGCTCCTTTTTTACAGACATATACTTTCATAGAACCACTATGCACATCTGTTCTTTCAGCATCAAAAATTTCCATATTATGCATTGAAAATAAATTGGATAATGAAACTAAGGAAAAATACCAAATATGCTCGTCATAAATTTGATCATAAGAATTTTTCTCTAAAATATCAACAAGATAAGGATCTTCTGTAATGAAAACTCCATTATCTTCTAATAGGTATTTTATCCCTTCAACAAGTTCATGTATTTCTATTATGTTTAAAGCGACATTTGCAGAAAAAATTGCCTTAAACTTCCCCATTTTTTCAGAGATTTTTCTGGCTAATTCTTCTGAAAAAAATTCAGTAACAACTGAAATGCCTTTACTACCTGCAATTTCAGCAACATTATATGAAGGTTCAATTCCCAATACTTTATTATTTTTAAAATTCTGTAAAAAAATACCATCATTACAACCGATTTCTAATATTCTAGAATTATTATTAAGAAATCTTTGCTCTATTTCATTAGCTATTTCTTTAAAATGATTTTCCATTACAGAAGAGGTTGAAGAAAAAAACGCATAGTGTGTTTTTCCAGTTTCATCAGGAACAATATATTTATCATAGGGAACAAGATTAATTAATTGGACCATTTTACAATTCTCGCAAAATCCAACTTCCATATCATAGAAATATTCCTTAAAATTATTATCATTAAGATTTTTTTTGCTTACATATGCATTTGCAACAGGCATTTTTCCGAAAGAAATAAATTGAATTAAATTACCATTGCATACCCTACAATTTTTTTCCATTAATCTGAAGAAGAAAATTTATTTATATAGATTATTGTGATTAATTTCAAATCAGCTCATTTAATATAACTTTATTATTAATAGGAATCACTTCATTTATAGTATAACCTTTTTTCTTCAGAATCTCTAAAGCATCATAATATGAGCGCTTTCCTTGAGTGTGATACAAAGTGCTTAGAATTGTTCCGAGACAATCATCAACTATTGCGAATGTATTGGTTTGGGAAGCCGGTTGTGGAACATGACCATATTCATCTAATTGAAGTGATGGAGTTCCAATTGAATCAAGAACATCTAAAAGCCTGTCTTTTTTATAGACTAATCTCGATTCTGCTTTTTCTCCATTCATTACTTCTTTACTTTCAATAGCTAAACCTACAAAACCATTAATTTGAGTATCCATGCTTACTTCAAATCCTCTTGAAAATCCAACATAATCGGTATTAGCAACATCATTAGGATTTAAATCAAATGCTCTTGCAATATGGAATTTTGGAAAACCCGTCATATCAAACATATCTTTAACTAAACCTGGAAATTTTTCTTCTGCTTTTCCAAGATACATTTGAGCATTTTGACTTGCAGTAGGAAAATCATAAAATCCAACAGCATGTTGTGTTGCTCCACTTTTTCTTCTTTCAAAAATAACAGTCCCATCTGCAAAGAAAGGAACAGTTTCTATACTTAGTCCATGAACAATATTTTTATCATCAATTATTCCTATTTCATATGCATGTTTAACCATACCAAGAAGTTTGTGATAGTTAGTTATTGCACAATGAAGCGTCATTTTACTAGGAGTAATATCAATTTCAACAACTGAAGGAATAATAGAACTTGTCCAACCTTTATTTTCAGCATCCCATCTTCCTTGCGCATATCCTTCAAAATAATTAGAAAATTTCAATTTTCCTTTATCATAAACAGCAGTTACTTTTTCACTTCCCAAAGGACTTTCAATTGTATAAACATATATTTCTTTTCTTGGAAATGGCTTTGACATAATTAAAATCATAAAAGTTTTATTTATATAGATTATTGTGATTGGGTTATTGAATTTAATATTTTAATTATTCGATTTATTTAATTGCTTAGAATATTTGAAGCTATTTTTCTCGTCCCAGAAATCTTGTATAAATTCTTCCTCAATCCAACCATTCTTTTTGTAAAAATTTCCTACTTTATAACATTCAAGGCTATAACACCATATCTTACTACACCCTCTCTTTCTCACTAAATCTTCAGCAAATCGCAATAATCTCGAACCATTTCCCTGTTTTTTAGTTCTTGCTACAATTGCCTCTAATTCACAATCTTCAGTGTTAAATTTTAGTGATAATGCTGCTTCTGGTTGGTTATCCACGAATCCAAGATAATATTCTTTTCTTTGTTGGACAATATTTTTTTTTATTTTTTCCTCTGACCATTTTGTTTCAGCTTTATAAAGTACACTAAATAATTGCGTTAAAATTTGACAATCTCTCTCTGTTGCTACTAGTATCTCCATATTAAAGATATTTTTATTTATCTTTTTTAATTTTTGGATAACAATCCATTACCATAATCTTAAAAAGGGATCTCTTTTGCCTGATTACTCAACATTGATAAAGGTTTTCTTCTTTCGGTAATAATCACCCTATCTTGTAGTTTTTCTGGAATTTTTCTTTTTATTCCAGACAACCAATCTTTAAGTTGATTTACTTCTTCATCTCCAATTCTTTCACCTATGTCAAGATGAATAAATTTATCTGAATTTTGAACTGGATGCGTCTCAAAAGATAATGATGTATCTTCGTAAGTTCCAGATGAATAATCCCCTTTTTTTTCATATGTTTTAAGAATAAATCTACCTCCAAATATCTTATAACCCCTGCTCAGTATGGTTTCAAGAGTGTTGCTAACAAACATATGATGATCATAATTAAAGAAGTTATTTAATCCTCTTCTACTATCAATACTTAATTTAATTTCTTGAAATCTTCCTCCCCCTATAAAATAAGATCCTAAGTTCACTTTAGAATAAATGAAAAAAGGAAAAGATAATACTCCTTGCAATAGACTGCTTTGATCAGATATAGATATATTTCCTGTATCTTCATATTTTAATTTAATAGATGAAAAAGGAATTATACCTACATTGATTAATATATCTTTCTCTTTCACTGTCTTGTTCATAATGAGGTTTCCTTAAAATTTCATCTATGGACATTGAAATACCGTCGGCAAGAAAAACTAAACCCGCTGATTCTGGACGAACTGGCACAGTTCTCACAGCATCAAGTAATAAATTATGATATTCATCTGGTATTTTTATCATGTTATGAAAAGATAGGATTATATTTAAAAGTTTGTATGATAAAATAGGTTGTTAACACAATAATATTTAAATCATAAGCGTTGATTATTCTCTCATGAACATCCTTGTCACAGGCGGTTTAGGTCATATAGGAAGTAAACTTATTAGAGAATATGGAAATAGAGATGATGTTAGTTTAATAAGAATTTATGATAACCTTTCTACCCAACGATTTCCTTCATTGTTCAATCTTCCAGAAGGTAAAACAAAATATGAGTTTATAGAAGGAGATATTCTTGATATTAATTTGTTAAGAAAAGTAATGAAAGATATTGATATTGTAATTCATTTAGCTTCTGTTACAGATGCTCCCTCGACTATAAATAATCCAGAGTTAACAGAAAAAGTTATTTTTAACGGAACTTGGAATGTTTTGAATACAGCGATGCATGAAAAAGTTAAAAGATTTTTATATGCATCAACAACTAGTGTTTACGGAGAAGCTGAAGGTATTGTTGATGAAAATGTTTCCGAAGATCTTTATAAGCCAGCAAGCCCCTATGCTTTAGCAAAAAGAAAAACAGAAAAATTATTAGAAGAAATAGGAAAACATACAGGTTTTCCCGTCATTATTTTAAGAAAAGGCACTATTTTTGGAACTAGCATAGGTATGAGATTCCATACAGCCATAAATAAATTTTGCTATTTAGCTGCTTTAAACAAACCATTAACAGTTTGGGATTCTGCTATTAACAGCAAGAGACCTTATCTAGGATTAAATGATTGTATTAATGCCTATAAATTTTTTGAAACTAACGGAGAACCAGGAGAAGTTTATAATATTGTTACAAAAAATTATGAAATGCAGGAAATTTTAGAAACAATAAAGAAAATAATCCCAGTAAAAATTGAAATAACTAAAAGCCCTTTATTAAATCAAAAACCCTATCATGTTTCTGATGAAAAAATAAGAAAACTAGGTTTTACTTATAATGATAATTTAGAACAACATATGAGAGAGACTATTGAATTGTTTAAAGGGATAAAAAATGGTTCTATTTCTTAATAAATTCTACATTTTCCAGGTCTTCAAATTCTTTATCACCGGTTAGGAATTTTATTCCTAGTTCTTTAGCCTGCATATAAGAAATGCAATCAGTCATAGACATATTTTTATTTTTATTCATTACTCTAAATTTCATGGCTTTTTTTATTGTCTCATTGTTAGGTTTAATAATAGCAGGAATTATCTCTTTGATATATTCTTCTATATCTTCGATTTTCTCTAGGAAAAGTTTAGTTTATAACAATATTCTGCAAATATAAATTCGTTTATTACCGATTCTACATCAATATATCTTTCATAATTTGGGTTTTTATTAAAAATCTCAATTAAAGCATAGGTATCAAAAAGAAAAGTGGGTTCAGTCATCGTATAATTCTTTATCAATTTTTTTCATAATTTCCTCAACTGGCTCTTTAAATTTATGGGCGCCGAAAAGTTTTCTTAGGTTTGGTTTCTTCTTTCCTAATAAAACAGTTATTTCATCTCCTTCTTTGATGTTTTCTTCTTCTATAGCTTTTTGAGGCACAACTATGCCAAAAGAATTTCCCCATTTCCTTAATTTGGATTTTAGCTCTATCATAACATGTATAAACTGTATAATTATTTAAAGATTTCTCTTTCTGGGATGTAAAAAATTTTCTAATTAATATTTTAATAATATTCTGATAAAATTATTGAGGATTTCTATGTAAAATCATTAGTCTTGACAGCTGTCTCTCCCTAAGACAGAAATAAAAATTATCTAATATTAATAAAACCTTCTAAAAAAAATCGGCGCGCGACTTCGCAAACAATTTGTATTTGCAAATTTTAATAGAGAAATCAAATGCAAATTGTTTCAGTTTATTTCAATACCCCAAACGAATGGCTGTACCTGCCGCCGTCACCAAAGTCGCCATAGACATGCAACCAGCCATCATAGCCGCCAAGCGCAGAAACTCTTAATCCAAGATTTTGTCCTTCAACAATATCTAAACCATAAACATAAGGATTAGATCTAAATGTATCAGAAGCTGAAACTTCTGCTAATTGCTCTGCTCCTTCTTTTAAATATTGTGCAATAACAATATAATTTCTAGCTAATTGTTCAGGAGTTTGTTCTCCCAATCTATAATTATCACTTTCTTTTGGAGCAAACCTAACTTTTTTATCATTGCTTATTCTTACGTTTGTTCCCTTAATTTCTTTTCCACCTCTTAATCTTTCTTCTAAACCTTTAATTGTTATTGTCTCGCTTCTTCCTCTCGCATATTCATCATCAATAACATACACTCCATTATCAGCCCAAAAATCCTGCAAAAAAGCATACAGCCATATATTTCTCATTATTCCTCTAACATCTTCAAATTCTGGTTCATCTTTTAGCTCTGAACAATAAGCTGCATGCAATAAAGAAGTATATTCTTTTCCTGGAAGTTTTAATCCTTTTGATAAAATTTCTTTTCCAAGATTTTGATAATTATTTGGGCCAAATGAGGGATAAGCAAATGCTATTCCTTTAGCAACCCAAAGTTTGCGATCTGGAATCCAAACTTTAGGAATTTTTTCTATTTTTGGAGAATAATTTTTAGATTGTGTTTTCATATTTATTTTAATAATTCAGAGTATTTAAGTATTTCTGTATGTTACTATTATCAAAAAGTTACATGATAGTTCTTTTTTGAGAATTTAATTTACTAAATATGCTAAAGCTTCTAAATTCTTAAATATAATTAATAATAAAGAGATTTACGCACCATAATGAATTTAAACATTTCAACTCTTTATTTCTAATGGAGAAAACAGAAAATGCAAAATAAAAAAATCCTTATAACTGGAGGAGCTGGATTTTTAGGAAGTAATCTAGCAAGAAGGCTAGTTAATGAAAATGAATAAAGATGATATTTCTATTGGATCTCATAAAGCAACAGCAGAAGGAAATTTTTTTAATTTTTTATCTTCTGTAACTAATGAGCAACCATGAATTTGAGACAGTGCTGCATACAGAGCATCATATATTGATAAATCATATTGTAATGATATTTCTAGAGATCTTTCTAAAATAAATTGATTTAAGGGTACAATTAAAAATTTAGCATTCAATAAAATCTTAATTGTTTCATTTAATTTATTCTCATCCTTTTCTTTATATCTGAGTGTATTTAAAACTTCTAGAAAAAATAATTCAGGAACTACTATTTCTATATTATTCATAAGATGATTCTCAATTAATGTAACTGCTTTATCAGTTTTATCTTCTTGTAAAAAACATTTGACAATAACTGAAGTGTCAACTACCTTCTTTTGTCTCTCCATTCTCGAATAAGCTCTGTAGAGTTCTTTCCCTTATCAAAAACTTTAGACTCTCTAATCTTCCTAATGCTATCTAATACCTCTCTTGCAACTTCTTCATTAATTTTATTTTCTTTGTGTTTCATCTTTTCAATAACTGCCTTTCTAATAACAGCACTCCAATTAATCTCATCATGTAGTTTCATTTGATTATAAATATCCTTTTTAACTCTAAAGGACATAGTTACATCTTCCATAATACATGCATTGCATATAATATATTTAAAGCTTTTGTTTAATCTTATTTTTATATATATTCTTAAATATAATTGAAAATTCAATTTTCAATGAAAAACAATGAAAATTTTCAATTTTCAAGTATTTCAATTTGCTTGAAACGGAGCGCAAATTGAATAATAAAAAAATCCTTATAACTGGAGGAGCTGGATTTTTAGGAAGTAATCTAACAAGAAGATTGATTGAAGATAATGAAATAACTTTGTTTATAAAACCAAAAACAGATTTGTCTAGAATCAAGGATATTCTTGATAAATTTGAGATAATTGAAGGAGACTTATTAGATAAAGAACTTGTCAAAGAAGTATTAAAGGATAAAAATTATTTGTTTCATTTTGCCTGGCAAACTGATCTAAAAAAATCTATGGAAAAGCCATTAGAAGATGTTAGAAATGATATTATAGGATTATTAACTATTCTTGAATGTTGCAAAGAAGCTAACAAAAATATAAAAATAATTTTCGCAAGTACTGTAACAGTTATAGGAATTCCTGAAAAAATTCCTAGCAATGAACTTGCATTAGAGTTACCTTTAAGCGTATATGATGCAAACAAATTACTTGCTGAAAAATATTTAAAAGTTTATTATGAAAATTTTAATATTAAGTTTTGTGTTTTAAGACTTGCAAATGTTTTTGGGGAGTATCAGAAAATCGATAATCCGAATAGAGGTGTATTAAATTTTATGATTGGAAAAGCTTTACGAGGAGAACCTTTAACTGTTTATGGAAAAGGAGATTTTATAAGGGATTATAGTTATGTTGGAAATTTCATAGATGCATTTATTATAGCTGCTGAATCAGAAAATACAAATGGAAAAGTATATGTTCTTGGATCAGGTGAAGGTAAAACATTTTTAGAAGTTGTTGAAAAAATAAAAAAAATAATTGAGGAAAAAGGGAAAAAAGTTGAAATACAATTTAACGATGTTGAAACTCATAAAATAAACAAAAGAGATTTTGTTGCTGACTCTACTAGATTCAGAAATGATACAAGATGGATTCCAAGAATTAGTTTTGAGGAAGGATTAAGAAAGACAATAGAGTTTTATTGGGATAATTAGACATAACCCCTATCAAAATAATTTAATTGTTTCTTCAAGATTAGTCCAATCTTCCCTTTTAATAGCGTCTAATGCCATCAAAGTTGGAAAGCCAAATGCTCCATAAACTTGTTGAGTTCCCTCATAAAGAGATCTTTTAAATTTTTTTCATCAACTTCATCCATTTTCATTAATTCTTCAAATTCTCTATTATGTTGTTCTATCCATCTACCAAATACAGTTCTTAAATTACGTGAAATTTGAGAAGCTCTTTCTTCCAAAACTTGATGATATGGTACATTCCTGTCTCTTGCTTCAAATTTCAGAGCTTTCATATAATCTCCAAGTTGAAACCAGTTTTCTTTACCAGGACCATCATCTGTGATATCAATAAGTGCCGAAGTGTAATCTCGAGTGTTTACCATAATCATAGTACATATACTTCGTTTTCTAAATTTTTATGTAGTTAAGTATATATTATTTTCCTCTCAATCTAACTTCATACAAAACTTTCCTACACGTACAATAATTTCCTAAATGACATAACGCTAATCGCGATGCTGTAAAAGAAATAGGAAAATTTAATTCTTGTTCAAGAGCTTTTTCAAGCTCTCCATCTCCAATAGTTATGTGAGGAGCAAATTTATCATAACTGGAATTTTTTATAAAATTTCGTATATAATCAAAAATCCAAGGAGTATCTTCTTCGTCAATTTCTTCTGGATTAAAAAACATATCTTTGGTAATTTCTGCATCAATTAAATAACGCTTTGTTTCTTGAATTAATTTTTCATGTAACTCAATTAATTCTTGCGAACTTTTTAAAGCAAATCCTGCAATTTTTAATTTCTGATTTTTTGTTTGAAGGTCTCCATAATCAATATTTGTAAATTCTAAATTAGGTGGTTTAAAGGTTTGTGAAATGTAATTTAATGATGCTTTTATAATAGGAATATATTTAATAGGAACTATTCCAATAAGTAAAGAGATATGTGGAAGACAATATTCTCCTAAAACTATCCGAGGATTATTAGAATCTCTCTTTAACGAATGATTTAATTCAATGATTTTATCAGTTATATCTTTTGGAGGTAGTAAGACAATATCAATTACTTGTTGCATGTATTTTTCATTATAATAATATTTAAAAGCATATAGATAATGAAAAATAAATGACATTAGAAAGAAAAATTGATGTATATAGTTTTGGAAATAAAAATGAAGTAAGGGTTATACCGACGGGTCAAACATTAACAACCAATCCTGAATTAACTGCTTTTATTGAAGAAGCTTGGAAGCCTAAAGCTGAAAAAGGAAGGAAAAACTCTTGGATTCCTGTTGTAACGAAAATACATGAACCTTTTGTGGTAGACAATACTGGTAAATCAAGGTTTGATATTGAAGCAGGAGCAATGACTTATGCTCAAACTCATGGTATTTTGCAGGCAATAAAAAAAGAAAAAAGTTTTGCTCCTAAAGCAATTCATAATTTATCAATTGGAGTAATTCCTGTTACAAATGATGGTTATTTATTAATAAGCAGAAGAAATCCTAAAATAGAACATGCCGGAGGTGTCTGGAATTTTAATGGAGGTTACATGGCTTCTTTATTAATTGATAGAGAAAATTGTAGTGATGAAAGTTTTAAGGATGATAAGAGATTATTTAATATACGAGATCAACTAGAGCGAAGAATCCATAGACAAGAATTTTATGGACTAGCTGAAGATGAGCTAAAAATTACAGGAAGTCCTAATGCTTTAGCTTTTGGCTTTTATCATTCTTTGGAAATGGAATTAGGATGGGTTGTTAGATTCAAAAAATCTAGAGAAGAATTACAAGAACACATAAGAGAATATGAAATACAAGGACAAAAAGAGCATACTGAAACTGTTTATCTTGCTATAGAGGATTTAGATGAATTATTGTTAAATCAAGGAGAATTATTGAATGAGAATCCAAGGACTTATACTACTCAAGATCCTAAAAAAGTTATTTTATTAGATGATAATATTGGTGAGTTAATGGGAGGAGCTTATTTTGAGATTATGAATAGACCATATTATCTCTATGATATGAAATATAAATTTTTTGAGCCATTAGAGAAAAAAGGTCTTAAAATAAATTTGAAAACCGAGTTTCCTTATAGTTTTCCTACTGGAGTATAAAAATGACTCAAGTAACTGTTAATCTTTTGTTGGCAAGTGGAAAAGGACATAATCTTAGTTATTTACTACAAGGAAGAGAAGTAGATATTTCTCATAAAACTGATAAATTTAAGTCTGGAGAATATCCATTTTATTGGCCTGGAAATGTTTCTATTTTTGGCGGACATATTGATGACGGAGAAACCCCTCAACAAGCTTTTAAAAGAGAAATTAAAGAAGAACTTAAATTATATTTAAGTGATGAATATGTGTCTAGAATGGATTTGAGGACTTATAGATGGAAAGAGGATACTGATAGAATATTGACAGAAGCAAATGAAGTTTTTCAGGGGAATGTTAATGGATTCCTAGGATTTGGTTTAGATGAAAAAATTCCTTCTTGTGTTTTAGGAAAAGACAGAACAAAATATGTTTTTGTAACTTATCGTGATTGGATTTTTGACAGAAGTGAAGATCATTATTTTGCTGCAAATATTGGAGAAAGTACACCTTTAACAGATTATGAAGGATTTGGTGCAATTTGGCCGCCTCACTGGGTTGCTAGGTCTGTATGCATGGTGCCTATAGATAAAATTGCTTTGTTAGATGACATGACTAAAAGAGTTAAAACAGGGGAATTAGAAATTAAAGTTATTAAAAAATAAAGATGGATATTTCTGGGATAGCGGTTAATGCTTTAAGAGAAGCTTATTTTACTCAAAGAAAATTATTTGAAGATGGGACAATTGCAGAATATGTTTCTAAAGGGAAAGGAGAAGATAAAGCAACTAGAGGAGATTGGGAATCTGAAGAAGTGGTAATTAATTATTTAACAGAAGAAAAGTTTCCTGGGAGAGTTAATACCGAGGAACACGGACAGCAAGATATTATTGAAAATCCTGAATATCTAGTTTTAGATGATGGAATTGATGGAAGTAGCCAAATGGTTAAAAATCCTAATACAAGATGCGGGACTATTCTTACAATAGCTAATAAATTAGCTCCAAGATACAAAAATTTTATTTTTGCAGGAATAACTGAATATATATCAGAAAGAATTGTTTATTGTGTTAAAAATAAAGGGGTTTTTACTATTGAACATCCCGGATATAATGAACAAATAATTGAAATCCCGCCATTTGCAAAAAAAGATTTTTCAGAAAAAACAAAAGTAATGGTTGATTGTTATAGTTCTGATTATGAAAAAGGAGTTACTAAAGGAATGGAAGATTTTTTAAATTTTATGAATGAACATGTTGTAAAACATTTAGAAGGCAAGGTTCATTTATTAGGAGGAGTTTCAAGTGCTGCAATGTGTTTAGATCTTGTTTTTGGGAATGCAGATGCAATTTTCAACATGGTTGCAAAAGGAGTTTTTGAGCCCCCTGCTATGTATTTATTTACAAGAGAGTTGGGTGGCGATTGTAGGGATTTACAAGGAAATGAATTAGGAAACAAAAAATGGAAACCTCATAGCAGGTTAGAAGGAGCTTTGTTTACATGTTCGAAAGAGATTGGTGATGAGTTGATTAATTTTATTCATTAATTATTTCTCTGTAATAAACCATTTCCAAACAGGCATTATTCTTATTTTTTTCCTGTCTGTAGATATCTAAGAGATTCTGCAAATCTTTGTTCAATTTCTGCTTTTTGCCTCTCTGTTTCTACTCTTAATTGTGAAATATACTCTTCTAAATTTTTTTGCGCTTCGCGAATTCCTGCTCGTTGTTCTTTTTTAAGATTGTCTTCGCAAAAATTCGCGGCTTCGCAAAAAATTTGCATTTACAATTTTAATATAAGAATAAAATGCAAATTGTTTCAGCTTACAACAACCACCCGACCACCACCGCCGGAGCTAGCCAGATCCTCGTAGCCCGCGTCAGCGTCGAGATACCCGCTCAGAAACAACCTCGACAAACCTTTCTTTCTTGTATAAAAATATCCACTTCCTCTTCCTAATTTTTTTGGGTAATCCTGTTTCTTCATCAATGTCTTCAGAAGAAAAATATCCTGAATCAAGATTTAAAATTGGAGCATAAATAGTCTCTCCTATAATATTAAACGCTAATCCATAAGGAGAATTATCATCATTTCTTAATTCTAGATTTTTTAAAGGAATCATAACAGGAAGTTCTATATTTCCTAATTGAGCAATTAAATCATTTGCTAAATATAAATTAGGTTCTTCATTTGACCTTAAAACTAATCCAGTGTCCTCATAATGCCCTTGTAAATTTAAATCAGGTCTATTTAACGCTATAATTCTTTCAAGCTCTGCTTGAGTAGCTGTATGTCCTTGTTCAGCAATAATTTTATTTATTAAAGTTGTTGTAAAAGAATTTGTTCCAGTTACAACATCTTGTTCTTCATTATATTTTAAAACTTTTAAATTATCATTATCATGATAATCTTCTTTAACTCTTGCATTATATTCTTCTAAAACTGCTTTTCCAAAATCTCCTCTCAAAAAATCTGCTTGAGGAATATCTTCTGGAATTTTTATTAAAGGTTTTCCTTGAAATTCTGGAAGTTTTGTTTTTTGTTTTGTTTCCATAATTCTTATAATAAAATAGAGTATTTAAACTTTTATTCTGTTACTTTTATTTAAAAGTGACATAATAAATTTTTAATCACCAAAAAATATAAAAATACTATTGATTTGATAGTAATATTCTATAAAATGGAAACAAATTTAACTTTAAAATTTAAAGGCAAAGAAGCTGAATTGCTTGAAGAACTTATTAAACAAGGTTTATTTAGTAGTAAATCAGAAGCAATAAGAGCTGCCCTTATCCATTATTTTATCGAGTTAGGTTTGCTTGGAAGAGAACAACAATGGAAAGAAATACAATCTTTTAAAAAAAGAGTGGTTGCTCTAGAGGAACTTGAAAAAGATATTTAATTTAATAGTATTTACTTGTTCACAAATACTCTCCATAATCTATTTTCTCAATTCTTCTTTCAATTTCTTTCTTTATGTAGTTATCTTCTTTTCCTAAATTATTTTCTATTTTTTCCATTATTTCCTTTAATAGCTCTTTCTGAGCTCTTATCATTTCATAAATTCTTTCAATATGAACGTCTGAAGCCAAGTCTGATTGTAAAGGGTTATTTTTTCTTCTTATTAAAGTACTGGCCTTAAACAAGCTTTCAAATGTTCCTGCATCACTCCAGAAACCTTTTATAATCTCATAATAACAAGCTCTTTTTTGAACATAACAATCTATAGCATCTGTAATTTCTAGTTCTCCTCGTGCACTTGGATTTAAGGTTCTAATAATATCAAATACTTTTGAGTCAAACATATACAAGCCAGTCATTGCTAAATTTGATTTAGGATGCAGAGGTTTTTCTTCAACATATGTTACTTTTCCATTTTCTACTAATGCACATCCAAATCTTTTTGCAGCTTCTAACTCAACTTCCTTGAGAAAAATTTTACATCCTTCTTGTTCTTCAATATAATCTTTAATATTATCTTCAAAGATATTATCTCCTAAAATAACAACTATTGATTCATTGTCAGCAAAATCTTCTGCTAATGATAATGCTTGAGCTATGCCTCCTGCTTCTTCCTGAACTTCATAACTTAATTTAACCCCAAATTCTTTTCCACTTCCAAGAAGATTTACAAAATGTCCTGCATGACCTCTTCCAGAAACTATCATTATGTTTTTTATTCCTGCCTCTATTAAGGTTTGTAAGGGATAGTAAACCATTGGCTTGTCATAAACAGGAAGAAGATGTTTATTTGTAACTTTTGTACAAGGCATCATTCTAGTTCCTGTTCCGCCTGCAAGAATTATCCCTTTTACCATTTTACTCTATTCTTCTTTTGATAATTTATTCAATAATTTAGAAAAGATAATTTATATTGTTTTGTGTAGTATACTATTCTACTGATTTGATTGATAAAATTATAAAGTCAATAAATAAATTTAATGTATGAATTATTCTTACTCAATAACTATTGACTTAATTTATTATCGATTGATATATCATTTAAATCATACTAATCTTTAAATAATGAAAAAATAAGTTTTGTGAATGGCAGATGAAGAAAATCTAGAATATTTTGCATTTATTGGATATGATAAAAGGGTATTTTATGCTTGTTATTCAAAAGAAAACAGAGTAATAGTTCCATTGCGCCATCCATCTATTAGAGATGATAGACTAATTTATGATGTAGTTAAATTAAGTAGTTTAGACGATTTATTAGAATTTAATAGAAATAAAGAAGATGTTCGAAGAGAAGAACTCTCAAAAATAAGTAGAGGAAGAGATTATGAAGATGATGAATAAATCATCATTTCCATTTATCCTCTTTAACAATTAATTTTTTCTTTAAAGGTATCCACCATTCTTTGTTTTCTTTATACCATTCAATTGTTTCTTTAAGTCCTGTTTCAAAATCAATTTCTGGCTTCCAATTTAATTCTTTCATTATTTTCGAGGAATCTAATAGGTATCTTTTATCATGAGAAGGACGGTCTTGGACATATTCTTTCAAAGTTTCTGGTTTATTCAAATATGTCAATAATAATGAAGCTATTTCCTCTATGCTTTTTTCAACTCCTGTGCCTATATTATAAGTTTCTCCAATTTTTCCTTTTTTTAAAATTAAGTAAATTGCTCGACAATGATCTTTTACATGAATCCATTCTCTTTTATTTTGACTATTTTTATAAAGAGGAATTTTTTTATCTTCTAACAAATTTGTAATGAATAAAGGAACGAGTTTTTCTGGGAACTGATAACTACCATAATTATTCCCTGCATTTGAAATTGTAATTGGAATATTAAAAGTTTTAAAATAAGATTTAACAGCTAAATCAGCAGCTGCCTTAGAAGCATTATAAGGAGTATTTGGTTTGTAATGGGATTCTTCTGTAAATTTTTCTTCGCTGTTTAACTCGATGTCTCCAAAAATCTCCACTGTTGAGATTTGATGAAATCTTTTAATATTGTTCTTTCTTGCAGATTCTAATAATGTTTGCGTTCCTAAAAGATTTGTTTTAAAAAAAACAGTTGGATTTAAAATAGCATAACTGTTATGAGATTCTGCTGCGAAATTAATAATTACTTCAGGATTAGTTTTCTTTATAATATCATCAATTAATGAAAAATCAGTAATATCTGCTTTAATGAATTTATAATTTTTAATAAATTTCTTGTTTTTGGATTTATGATATAAATGCTGAATGTTTTTACCTTGTGCTGCATAAGTAAGTTTGTCTACATTAATTACATAAATTGGTTCATTATTAGGATTACTAAATAAATAATTAATAAAATTACTGCCAATAAATCCACTTCCTCCTGTTATGAGTAGCCTCATCTTATCAAAATATACAAAAAGACTAAGAGGTTGTATTTAAAAATTTAGATTATAGATAATTATGTTTGTTTTAAGATATATATCTTATAACTTTCTTACATAATTTCCTTTGTAACACATTTGAAAACATTTGTTTTATGTTGTTATGATTTCCACTAATATTTTCCATAAATTATAATAATAATTTTCTTATTAATTTTTTAATAATATTATTGCTATTAGCCCATAAAGAATATGATTCCCATCCTTGAAAACTTTCTATAAGTTCTTCATAGCTTATCTTTCCTTTATTAAACAATTCGATTTTCCTCTCCATTTTTTTAATATTTCTTTTTCTTAATAATTTAAAATAATAAAAATTTCTAAATCCAACAAAATCTACTCCTCCAGAAAGAGAAATTATCTTAGATTTTTCCGGATGTAATTCTAGTTTTAATTTTTCTTTAAGAAAACTGTTAATCTCTGGATTCCATTTTTCAAGTTGTGATTTTGATGAATGTAAAATTAAAAAATCATCAACATATCTAATATAGTATTTACACTTCAATTTGTGTTTCACAAAATAATCTAATTCATTTAAATAAACATTAGCAAAGAATTGTGAAGTTAAATTGCCAAGAGGCATACCTTTAATATTTTCTAGTTTTTCATTGAAGTAATAAGAAATTTTGCCAGCGTCTCTCTCTCTCTCTCCCCATATCACATGGTGCGAGAATTCTATAGATTAACCACAAAACTTTTTCATCTTTTATTTTTCTTTTGATAATAGAAATAAGAATTTCAGGATTAACTTCTTGAAAATAATGTTTAATGTCTGCTTTAAGACAATAGCCTTTAATTTGATTATTATTAAACCAACCATTTATTTTTCCATTTCTGGAAACTTTTTTTAAAAATTGCTCAAATCTTTTAATAGCAAACAAATTTCCTTTATCTTTTCTGTTTGCACAAGAATCATAAATAAAAAGTGGATCAAATATTGGCTCAAGAATATTAATCAGAGCATGATGAACAACTCTATCTCTAAATTCTGCTTTAGAAATTTTACGAGTTTTTGGATCTCTCAAGATAAATTTTATCAATGGTTTGTGAAAATAAGTTTGAGCTTTTAATTCATCATGTAAAATCTTTAAATTATATGCAAGATTTTTCTCAAACTCCTGAACATATAATTTTTTCGTTTTTCCTTTTCGTGCTTTTTTATAAGCATGAATAAGATTTTTCATGTCATAGATTTTTGGATAAAGATTTTTGTGGGTTTTCATAATAATACCTAGCCAAGACCGAGTCATTCGACCATTATCGTTGGAGTTAGCCAGATTCTCGTTGTTCGTGTTAGCGTTGAGATTCCTGTTCAGATACAACCTCGACAATGTATATAGCCTATTAACTGAAAGTAAATCACCATCACTTCATTTTTCACATTCATATCATAGCTACTAAATGTCATGATTGTATTTTATGACTTTCAAAAATGAAAGTGCTATTAATTGGCTTGTGGCCCGGCCATGGATTAAGAGCTCTTTTACAATGGCTAGGAATTTAGTAAAGAAATAAGGATTTTTATTTTTTTCCTTGCATTATTTCTAGAGCTTCTTTCAATGCTTTTTCTTTTCTTTTTTCAATTTCCTCTAATTGAGCTTGATAACTTGTTTCTATTTTTTTGAATAAATCCACAAAATTTTTTTTCGCGGCTTCGCCGCTTACAACTACCACCCGACCATCACCGCCGGAGCCAGCCAGATCCTCGTCGCCCGCGTCAGCGTCGAGATCCCCGCCCAGATACAACCTCGACAAACCTTTCTTTCTTGTATAAAAGAATCTATTTCCTTGTCTTAATTTTTTTGGTATTCCTATTTCTTCATCGATATCTACAGATGAAAAATTTTCTGAATCATGATTTAAAATTGGAGCATAAATAGTCTCTCCTATAATATTAAATGCTAATCCATAAGGAGAATTGTCATCATTTCTTAATTCTAGATTTTTTAAAGGAATCAGAACAGGAAGTTCTATATTTCCTAATTGAGCAATTAAATCATTTGCTAAATATGAATTATGTTCTTCATTTGACCTTAAAACTAATCCAGTATCCTCATAATGTCCTCGTAAATTTAAATCAGGTCTATTTAACGCTATAATTCTTTCAAGCTCTGCTTGAGTAGCTATATGTCCTTGTTCAGCAATAATTTTATTAACTAAAGAAGTTGCAAATGAATTTGAACCAGTTACAACATTCTGTTCTTCATTATATCTTAAAACTTTTAAATTATCATGATCATGATAATCTTCTTTAACTCTTGCTCTACATTCTTCTAAAACTGCTTTTCCAAAGTTTCCTCTCAAGAAATCTGCTTGAGGAATATATTCTAGAATTTTTATTAAAGGTTTTCCTTGAAATTCTGGAAGTCGTGTTTTTTGTTTTGTTTCCATAATTCTTATAATAAAATAGAGTATTTAAATCTTTTGATTCTGTAACTACTTAGTAATTATAATTCTGCTATTATAATAACTACGTAAGTATATAGCTCGTCGTGAGATATTCTACAATAAGAGAAACTAAACAATGACAAAAGGATCTTATCGAGGATAATAACTATCTGATTTTCCATTATTTTTTAATATATATCAAACTTTCATATAATAGATACTTTCTCTTCCGATGATAAAAATAATTAAAAATAGGCTTATCGTCTATGCTTTATAGTTACATAACTACGTTTATTATTTCAATATATATCTTCTATAATTATAATTTATTTAAATGTCCGAATTCCACATGCCCATATCATGTAATAAATATAGCATGTGGAATTCGAAGCATGCTTAAAAACCGCAGGTTTTTAACATATCTAATAAGAAGTAAAGAAATGGAAAAAAATGTGTATGAGAAATATTTTGAAAATAAAGGAGTTATGATTACTGGAGGACTAGGTTTTATAGGAAGTAATCTTGCTTGTAAGCTAGTTGAATTAAAACCAAAAAAAATTATAATTGTTGATTCACTCATACAAGGACAAGGAGGAAATATCAATAATGTTAGAAATATTTTAGATAAAATTGAAATTCCAAACAAAGAGAATAATGGAATTGATATAAATAATAAAGAAAAAATCTTAGAGTTATTAGAAGATATTGATTGTATTTTCAATCTTGCTGGATCAGTAAGTCATATTGATAGTAAAAAAAAGCCATTAGAGGATTTAAAACTTAATTTAGAGTCTCATGTTGCATTTTTAGAAGCATGTAGAGAATTTTTACAAAAAAACCCTGATAAAAAAATGAAAATAGTTTTCACAAATACTAGAGATATTTATGGGAAAATTAAAGAGGAATTTCTCCCTGTTAAGGAAAATTTATTAGTTGAGGAAATGTCAGATCCTCAAGGAATACATAATTATTCTGCTGAATTTTATCATTTATGGTATACGAAAAACTTTAACATACAAGGTTGTTCATTGAGATTAACAAATACTTATGGACCTAGACAGAGAATTGATAAGCCTGAACAAGGATTTCTAGGATATTTTATTTATAAAGCATTGAAAAATGAGACTATTGAATTATGGGGAAAAGGAGAAGTGTTAAGAGATTTTAATTATGTGGATGATGTTGTTGATGCTTTATTAATGTCTATGGCTTCTCCTTATTCTAATGGAAAAATATACAATTTAGGTTGTTTCATAAGAAAAAATGCTAAATACCAAGAAATAGGAAATAATATTGTTTCTGTTGGAGACGCTGCTAGATTAGTTGTTAAAGTTGCTTTAAGCGGAAAGTTAATAGAAATTCCTTATCCAGAAGATAAACAATCTATTGAACCAGGGCATGTATATTTAGATGCTACTAAACTTTACAAAGAAATTGGATGGGAACCAAGAACAAATTTTGAAGATGGAATTAAAAAAACAATTATGTTTTACCGAGAAAATAAAGATTATTGGAATAATGAAAACTAATAAGAATAAATTTAAAATTTGATTTTACCACATTAATTATAGTTTCATTATTATCACAAATTGTATTATACTTTTATCTTCTTTATTAATTCTTTAATCGCATTATGACTATCTGCCCATAAAGCATACGCTTCCCAGCCTTGAAATATTTCTATAAATTTTTCATAATTAATAAGTCCTTCATTAAATGAATTTATTTTTATTTCCATTTTCTTTAAGTTTCTTTTTCGCAACAGCTTATGATAATAAAAATTTCTAAATCCCACAAAATCAATTCCTCTAGAAAGAAAAATTATTCTAGATTTTTCTGGGTGTAACTCTAATTTTAATCTTTCTTTAAGAAAGTTATTAATCTCAATTTTCCATTCTTCAAGCTGCTTCTTTGAAGAATGAAGAATAACAAAATCATCAACATATCTAATGTAGTATTTACACTTCAGTTTGTGTTTTACAAAATAATCAAGTTCATTTAAATAAACATTAGCGAAGAATTGTGAAGTTAAATTGCCAAGAGGTATGCCCTTAATATTTTTTATATTTTCATCTAAGTAATAATGAATTTTGCCAGTCTCTCTCTTCATATTGCCAGGTTCAAGAATTCTTTCAATTAACCATAAAACTTTTTCATCTTTTATTTTTCTTTTAATAATAGAAATAAGAATTTCATGATTTACTTCCTGAAAATAATGTTTAATGTCTGCTTTTAATACAAAGCAACTTTTTGTATTATTTTTAGAGACTATTCTTATAAATTTTTCAAATCTTTGAAGTGCAAACAAAGTGCCTTTGCCTTTTCTGTTTGCACAGGAATCATGAATAAAAACAGATTCGAAAATTGGCTCAATTATTCCGACTAAAGCATGATGAACTATTCTGTCCTTAATATTTGACTTACTTATATTTCTAGTTTTTGGATCTCTTAAAATAAAAGTAGTTAATGATTTAGGATAATAAGTTTCAGATTTTAATTCATCATGAAGTATATTAATATTATAAGCTAAATTCTCATTAAATTTTTTTATATCTTGTTTTTTAGTTTTTCCTTTTTTTGCCTTTTCCCAAGCAGAAATTAAATTTTTCAAGTTATAAATCTTTTCATATAAATCTTTATTAGTTTTCATATTTCATAGTTATTTTTTCTGTATTAGAAAGCCTAGTCATACTGGGCCATTCTGCCGTTGTCGTTGGAGTTCGCAAGATTCTCGTTGTTCGAGTTCAAATCAAGATTCCTGTTCATGTAAAGCCTCGACAAACATATAGCTATCATACTTTCATGATGTAAGCTTTTTTCTAAAGAACATTGCATAATTGCGATTTCCAGAGGAAATTTAGCAAAGTTCTTTTTAGAGAATTTTGTTTTTCCTATTTTTTCAAAATTCTCTATGATCTAAAGTATACATACTGCCACCATCACTTCAAATTTCATTTCTTACTTATTGTCGTGATTGAATTTTATGACTTAAAATAAATCTTAATAATGTGCTAGTATGACAGCGTGTGGCCCAGTCATTTTTCATAGCTATGTTTAAAGGCTAGGAATTTATAAAATAATTAAGAGTTTTTATATTTGATTTATCAGAAAAAAGTGAAAACACTAAAATTCACAAGCGCGCCCCTTCAGGGCTTACTAAAACCACCCTGCCGTTGTCGAAGGAGCTCGCAAGATTCTCGTCGTTCGAGCTCAAATCAAGATTCCAGTCCATGTAAAGCCTCGACAAACCTGATTTATCTGATCCTGTATATAATGTTCTTGTTCCATTTCCTAATAATGGTAAACCATTATCATCTGTTTCATTAAATTTTTGTCCTGGCTTACTATTAAGAACAGGAGCATGAATTAATTTTGTTTCATTTGTTAATTGAAAGGAATATTTATGAGGTGACCTATTATCTTTAATTAGAGTTAATCCATTTAATGGAATCATTAAAGGATATGATGGATTAAGCTGGTTTGCTAAATGTTTTGCAAGATATTCATTAGGATTTCCAGTTGATCTTAAAACTAATCCAGTATCTTCGTAATGACCTGTCAGTTTTAATAAATTATTTTTTATGATATGTTCTAGCTCTGATTGTGATGCTGTTCTTATCTTAATATTATTTGCTCTGAAATAATCATTAACAGCAGTAACATAAAAGGAATTTGAACCTTTTCCTGGTTGTATAGAGGATAATTTCGGTAAGTCAGGATAATTTCTTGTTATATATTCATGGACTTGTTCTGCTAAACTGCCTTCTAAAAATGAATATTGGTTTGAAATAGCTGGTTCAACTGCTTCTTCAACTCCTTGCTTTTTTCTTTTTTTAGCTAGTTCTTTTAACTCTACTTCTCTATTCAGTTCTTTTGCTAAATTTGGATTGTATTTCATTATTCTTTACCATCATTTAACTCTTTACCTTTTATTGTTAATTCAATCAATTCAGTAACATAATTTAATCCAATTTCTCGATTATTTGTAAATGGCTCAATCAGAGTTGTTCCCTTTTTTGCATTATCGCTTAATTCATCGTAATCTCCTAATTGTCCTCTGTGAGAAAAAAATCTTGAAACTTTCCTTCTGTTTTGAGCTTCTTCTAATGAAGCTAAAATATAATCTCTTTGTGAGTCATAATCCTGTATTAATTTTCCAACAACTTCTTTCATTAGTTTTGGATTATGGTTATAGTGTTCTCTTAAATGACTTGGATTTAATAAATGTTGGTATGCTCCTGTTAATTCAAATGCCTTAAATATTAATTCAGGTGGTTCAATTTTTACATCAGGAGCTTTTAATTTAGCTAGATAATCCAAAGCAGCAGCGTATTTTCTTACAACTTCCATTGTTCTTGTTGTTGGAGCTTTTATGATTGAACACAATGCTTCACCACTTTTATTGAAAGTGCAATCCTGACGACCCATTGGCCAAACTCTGTCTTTGACTCCATATCTCTGACAATTTTGTAAACCAGATTCCAAATAGTTTAAAACTGCTTGAGTTTCTAAATTAGGATATTCAGTTGCTTTACTTATTTCTCTTGAAGCCTCGATAACTTTTTCGCTAATATCTCTTGGCTCTGATAAACGAACATTAGGATTTGCTACTCTACTTGTTTTTATTTTATATTTGTCTTCAAATGTTGGTTGTAATTCCATATGCTCTAAATCTAGTGTAACATGTAACCGGTTATATAACGCCTTATCTGTTTCAAACGTTCCTTGAAACTCTCCATTTCCAAGATTAGCCGTAGCAATTAACACATTATAGCCCTCTCTTCCTAAAGAAATTTCTCTTCCTCTATAATCCATTTTTCCATCTCCTAATCCAAAGAATTGGTTTTGAGCAAATGGTGGTGCCCTATTTATTTCATCAACCCAATAAATTAGAGCTTCTAAATTATTTGTTAGTTCTCTTTGTGCTCTGTCAATATTTAAATTTGTGAAAATCTCATTATAAATATCAATATCAGGATGGGCTCTTATGAATATACCTTGTCCTCCTTCTGATTTGCTTCCACCAAACCAGTGCTTATAAATATCAGAAGCCAGCTGTGATTTTCCTGTTCCTGTATCTCCTACAAGCAAAAGATTCAATCCTCCAAGTACTGAAGCCCTAGCTAAATCACTAACATTAAGTCCGGCAAAAACTTCTCTTGAATTTATATAATTTGGCAGAGTCAATTCTTCATATTTTAGCTTATCCATTTGTGTCATTTTTCCTCTTGTAAAGATTTATTTAACTACTCTATAGTAGTTTTTATTATAATATTGTAGAAAACATTCTTTTTAAATCTTTGTATCTATCATTATTTAGTTGTAACAGGATATCGGAGAATAAAATTATTTTTATTTATTAAAATATATCTTCTATAATTATAATGTATTTAAATGTCCGAATTCCACATATTTATAGAGAATATTGAAAAACTCTGAAAAACAAAATTCTCTATAGTAAAATGATACCTTTTTTAGAGCTAAAAAGACAGCATGAATTTCTTAAAAAAGAAATTGATAACGCAATAAATAAAGTTATTAAAAACTCTCATTTTATTTTAGGAGAGGAAAAAAAATTATTTGAACAAGAATTTGCAGAATATTGTGGGAAAAAATATGGTATTGGTATTAATTCTGGAACTGATGCATTAATCCTTGCTCTACATTCATTGAATATAAAACGAAAAGAAGAAATTATTGTTCCTGTAAACACAGCTATTCCAACTATAATGGCTATTAGAGCTATTGGATCTATTCCTAGATTAATTGATGTCAATGAAAATTATTTAATTGATAGTAAGAAAATTGAACCAGTTATAAATAAAAAAACAAAGGTTATTATGCCTGTACATTTATATGGAAAGGTATGTGATATGGATAAGATTATTGAGATTGCAAAAAAACATAATTTAAAAGTTATAGAAGATTGCTGTCAAGCTCATGGAGCTGAATATAAAGGAAAAAAAGTTCCTATTGGAGAAATAGGGTGTTTTAGTTTTTATCCTAGTAAAAATTTGGGTGCATTGGGAGATGGGGGAATGATTATAACAAATAATGAAAGAATAAAGGAAAAATTGATTTTATTAAGCAATTATGGACAAGAAGATAAATATAATGCTAGAATTTTTGGTATAAATTCTAGATTAGATGAATTACAAGCTGCAATTTTAAGAATTAAATTAAAATACTTGGAAGAGTTTAATAAAAAAAGAAGAGAAAATGCGAAAAAATATAATGAATTATTAAGTGAGGTAAAGGGGGTTATTATTCCAGATTATGAGGAAGGACATGTTTATCATTTGTATGTTATTAGACATAAAAAAAGATATGAATTGATAAATTATTTAAAAGAAAAAGAAATTCTTACACAAATACATTATCCTATTCCTATACATTTACAAGAAGCATTTTCTTATTTAAAATATAGGAAAGGAGATTTTCCCAATGCAGAAAAATTTTCAAATGAAATTTTATCACTTCCAATGTTTCCTGAGCTTACTGATAAAGAACTAAGAAAGGTATGCGAGGAAATAAATAATTTTAATAATATTGTTGCATAAGTTTTTAAATTATTTTTGTTAATGATTAAAATGATTAAAGATAAAAAAATTGGAATTGTAGTTATGTTTAAAATTGATAGTGGCGGTGGAGGGCCCAGAGTTGTTGTTGATTTAATAAAAGCCTTAAATTCATTCGGATATAAAATTCATTTTTTAACTCCCTGGAAACTTAATCATGAAAAAATAGAAAAATTGTTTGAACCTATTAAAATAGAGAAAGAATACAATGCTCCTGCTTATAAATTAAAATTTTTTGTTGAAAAGAATTTTTCCAGAAAATTAATGAAAAAAGAATTTATTAATATGGCTGAAAATGTTGATTTTATTATAGATGTTGATGGTGGGGTATTGGACAGATACCTTCCTGAAAATAAAAAATATATCATATGGAGAATTTCAGGCATTGATAGTGAAACTATTAAAGAGCAGTGGAAAAACTGGAAAATGGTTGTGAAAAGATTTATCAAAAAAACAATCAGCCCTCAAGAAAAGACTCTTCCATTAAATAAAAAAATTTATGCTGTTGATGAGTGGACTAAAAATTTAATGGTAGAAAAATGGCATTTAAAACCTGAAAGATTATGCCTTTATCCTGCTGTAAAAACAAAAGATATTTCTTATAAGCCATTCCTAAAGAAAAATCAGGCAATTGTATTAGGCAGGATTTCTCCTAACAAAATGATAGAGGAATCTATAAGAATTTTTGCGATAGGAGCTAATGAAAATGATTATAAATTAAAAATAGTTGGAGGAATAACTCCTGATTCAGAAGATTACAAGGAATATTTAGAAAACATAGCAAAAGAAGAAGGAATCTTAGAAAGATTAGAATTTATTGGAAATCCTAGTTTTGATGAATTAAGGAAAAATGTGGAGGAAAGCAAAATCTTAATTGAAGCTCAAAGAAATATCAGCTTAACGATGACATCAATAGAATGTTTGGCTGCAGGAGTTGTTGTGTTAGTGTATAAAAATGGCGGAACATATAAAGAAGTTTTAGATAATGGAAAATACGGAGTGGGATTTGAGAGTATTGAAGAATCTGGTTATAAGTTAAATAAAATAATTAAAGGGCTTTCTATTAATAAAATTAATCCGGAAGGTTTCATAAAAAGGGCTGAATTTTTCTCTGAAGATAAATTCAGAGAAAGATTAAAAATAATATTAAAAGAAAATGAGATTTGACAAAGATTATGCAAAATATTATGATTTATTTAATCAGGCAAAAGATTACAAAAATGAAGCAGATTTTCTGGAAGAAGTTTTTAAAAAATATGGGAATGTTAAAAAGATTTTGGATTTAGGATGTGGAACAGGATTGCATACTAAAGAATTATTAGAAAGAGGATATGAAATTACAGGTTTGGATTTATCTGAAGAAATGATCGATATCGCAAAGAAAAGGAATCCCTCTGCTAAATTTCACATTGGAAATATGAATAATTTTAATTTAAGCAATAAGTTTGATGCAATTATCTGTATGTTTTCTGCTTTAGGTTATTTAACAGAAAATAAACAACTAGAAGATTTTTTTATAAGCTGCAGAGACCATTTAAAAGATAATGGATTATTAATCTTAGATGTGTGGAATGGATTAGGAGTTATGCGAGAATTGCCAAGCTCTCGTGAAAAAATTGTTGAAAGAAATGAACTAAAAATAATAAGAAAAAGCCTTCCAGAATTGGATAGTAAAAATCATATAAATAAGGTAAGATTCAATGTTAAAGTTTTTAAAGATAATGAGTTATTAACAGAATATATAGAAGATCATACAGTTAGATTTTTCTTTCCACTTGAATTAAAAAGATATATGGAAGATATAGGATTTGAACTAATTCGTATATGTCCTAGTTTTGATTTTAGTAAAGAATTAACAGAAAATGATTGGAATATGGTGTTGATTGGGAAATTCAAATCATTCCATTAAAGTAAAGTCCTTACTAATTACATCTATTAAATTATAATAATCTTTAAAAACTGAAAATTTATCTTTATGATATGCACACGATTTATGTTCCAACATTTGCGGCGTTTAAGGAAGATATAGAATCTCGCTTAAAATTATTGGAAGATGAAGTTTATCATAATGCAAATTATGAAGGAAAATTTGATATTGGTTTAGAAATTGGTGGTTTGGCAAAACATTTCTCTAGCCAGGAACCAATTGATCAAATTTATGAGTATATGAGATCAGTTGCTGGTGGTGTAAAAACTGTGGTTCATGGATTTGCAGGATTAGAAGTGTATACTGCAGGAATTGCAGATATGAGTGACGATGTTGGAAAAAGTCTTTTGGAACGATATATTGGCTTAGGAAAAAGATTAAACAGCAGTTATGTTCATGTGCATGGCTCTGCTGGATTTCAAGGAATTAAAGAACCTGAAAATAAATCTGAACGATTACAAAGAATTAGAAAAAATTTGCTTTATGGATTAAGCATTTCTGATGGTATTCCTATTGGACTTGAAAATCTTCCTTCTCCTTCTGCTTGTGATTTTGATTCAAATCCTGAAACAGTTTGGAGTGATTGTGTTGAACAACCTGAAGATGTTTGTGAAGTTATACGAGGAACTCCTTTAAAATTCACATTTGATACAGCACATTATGGAATTAATAGAGGAGGATATGTAGATTTAACAAAACCTGTAAAAATGCTAAAAGATCATTTATATCATTTGCATGTTGTTGATTGCTTACATTACTGGATTCCAAATATATCTAAGGCAATTGATGGGCCAATTCCAGGAGATGGAAGAATGGGAAAAGAATCTTTTGAAAATTTCTTTCGATATATCCGAGAAAACCATCCTGATCTTGGCGTGTGCATTGAAGTCAGAAATATTGATGAAAGAAATCCTGAACAAACCAGAGAAGGTGTGAGAAGAGTTTTAAGGTGGTTGGGTTAATACTTATAATTTGATATGTCAGAAAAAATTCTATCTAGAAAAGAAATTAAATTTGGAGTTGAGCAGGATGAGAAATTTAAAGTTCCTGTTGGAAGGATTTTAGAAGATAAAATTGCAATTATTACAGGATGTTCTTCTGGATTAGGCGGAGCAACAACGAGAGCTTTTCTAGAAGCTGGAGCAAAAGTATTTGGATGTTATTTTTCTAGAGCTGATTCTAGATTATATCCAAATGCAATAAAGGACATTTATGGATTTGTTCATCAATATTGTTATCATCATGAATTTAGCGGACTTGATTTAGATATAGCCCATGAGTCTTCTGCTGAAATTATTGTAGAGAACGCAATAAAAAAATTTGGAAAAATCGATATTCTAGGTAATTTTGCTGGATTTGCTTATGTCAAAAACCATAGGTCAGAGAGGCTGTGGCATAATTAGTAAAATATAAATATTAGTTCATCGTCTATATATTAATTAAATTTAATATTTTGCCGACGGTAAAATAAAAGA
>Ga0209541_10000775_pt1 | contig 63507 bp, 54 predicted proteins | sample RifCSPlowO2_01_FD_184027 | JGI IMG/M metagenome (GOLD analysis project Ga0209541, IMG submission 184027) | Groundwater microbial communities from Rifle, Colorado - Rifle CSP2_plank lowO2_0.1 (SPAdes) (version 2) | ecosystem: Environmental > Aquatic > Deep subsurface > Groundwater | place... | reverse complement strand
TCCGGAGCTAACAGCGATTGTTAATCAATTCCTGGACAGGTATCATTACCATAGACCACACATAGGACTTGGAATGAGGGTACCTTTGGAAAGATAGAGTGCCGGATATTTACGGGAACATACCGGTTTACAGAGTCAGCGCAACTCTTCCATGAAGCTGGAAACGCCTTTGGCCCAGGCTCCTTCTTTGGCCAAAGAAAGTGGGGTATATTTAGCCATAATCTGAACAGGAGTTTTTAGGCCTTGATTCAGATAATCTTCACGAAGGGCTCTGCCGACCCGTTCAATCGCATCTTCCCATGAACCAAATCTGGTTACCAAGGCTCCGTAAATTCCATAGCCAAACGGGTTATAAGAATCGCTAATCACTTTCTTACCACCGTTTGATTCCTGCATGGAAATAGCCGGTAAAAGTCTGTAATCCAGTTTGTATTTATCAGCAACCTGAATAAAGATATCACCGTAGGTAGAAAGCGGAGATTTATGGCCTTCAAAAAAGTCCTCAATAATTTTGGCCCTACCGTCGGAAGAAATTATTTCATCAGTGACGGACGTTTCGGATTTAGGAAGTGCTGCGTATAATTTAAAATTCTGTACTTCGGGTTTAACAACTTTTACGTTTGTTAGATAAAAAGTTAGGGTTAGAGAGAATATTAGGGTAGTTACTGCCGTACCGAACCAAGCAGCAACAAACCATATGCTGGCTTGTTTGTTTACAGTGTCCATCTGCTTCTCGCTCCGCTCGAAGTAAGCAAAGCTTTCTTTTCGCTCCGCTCGAAGTAAACTTCTCGTTGCTCTTCAGTAAACTCTCAAGCGGATTAAAATTATGTAATGACAGTAACACTAAAAATTGGATTTTGTCAACCCTTAGGCTTTGGGGGTTTTGAAGCCAAAGTAAGCATAAAAAACTGTAGAAAATAAGGTAATACCCATGAGCAAAGTAACATCAATATTTTTTATAAAAATAACAATAATACTGGTGGCAAACCACTGGGCCAAGATTATAATTGCCACCCACGGATATTTGGTATAAAAATTTAAAAGCTTATCCATATCATTGGTCCAGTATATTATACTGACTTAGATATTTTTTAACAATGTTGTAAACAGGTTGGTCCACTTCGTAAATATAGGTAAGCCAGTTACCGAAAGCCTCAATTGCCACTTCGCGATTAATTCTTTTGTTAAGAGGAGGTTGGTCATTTTTTGTTATTTCCTCCTCGGAATAAACCTGAAAGAAGTTTTTCATCTCTTCAGTTAAACGAAAGTCAGGATCCAAGTGCTTGGCCAGCAATCCGAAAATAGCTAAAGATCTGCCAAAAACCACAAATTCTTTAGGTAATTTAACTCTGTATTGCTTGGCTGTTTTGGTAATTTGCATCAATAAAGTTATGTAATCTTTTTTTAAAGTTGTTAAATTGCTTAAGTTTTCAGTGACAATTTCCCGGGCAATGTCTGAGAAATGATCTGCCAGTAATCCAATTAGTCCATCTACGGCTTTTTCCCCGGCCGTGGCCGGAAGAGCGCTTCTGGCCATGATTTTCAATTCATCTCCGGCAAAATGAGCTGCCCAATAAGAAGCTTTTTTAAAATCAAAATCCCCAGTGGCTTTAGCCCATTTGACGAAGTATTTTTTATTTGGGAGAGGTTCTCCTCCCACAATTCCGAAGTCAATTAGAGCAATTTTACCGTTTCTAAGCAGAATAATGTTTCCCGGATGTGGGTCGGCATGATAAAACTCATGAAAGAAGAATTGTTTTTGTAGTTCCCAAATTAAAGTACGGGCCACCTTTTTTAGATCAATACCCATCTTCTTTAACTGCTGATCATCCAGCCGGCCGTCTTTTAATCCGGTTAAAATGTGGTTTAACTGCAGCCCGTCAACATATTCCTCAACTAAGATTTTCTTGGTGGTCAGTTCATGAAAAATTTTGGGGATAAAAATGTTTTCATTATTTATGTGATTTCTATAAAGTCTCTCCCCATTTTCAGCCTCAATTCGGTAATCAAATTCTTTTTTGGTCCATTCCTTAAACTCGGCCGCAAACTCCTTCCATGATAGCGCTTCAATTTTAACGAAAAGGTCGGCTATAGCGGCTAAAAGATCAATGATTAAAAAATCGATATGGGCTTTTATTTCTATCCCTGGCCTTAAAATTTTGACGATGACTGTTTTGTTACTCCTCAATTTAGCGCCGTGAACTTGTCCGAATGAGGCGGAAGCAAAAGATTCTCTGGAAAAAACTTTAAAAATCTTATCAGGTGTTGCCCCTAATTCATCCAGAAAAGTTTCCTCGACCTCTTTATAGGAAAAGGGTTTAACGTTGTCAAAAAGGCCCAGCAGTTCCAGTGAATACTCTCTGGAAACAATATCTACCCGCAGGGCCAGCATTTGGCCGAATTTAATAAAAGTTCCACTGGCCTCTTCAAAAAACTGGCGTATCAATTTGGGTTTTCTGGTTTTTCTCAACCCGTATTTTGATAAAAGTAGAATAAGACTATATTTACTGAGGAGATAAAAGATATAGAATAGGCGGAACATTTTATTTGGCTTAATTTCTGGTAAAGCCTAGTACAAAGAGTGTAAGAACAGTTATTGAGGCATAAATGTACATTGGGATTATTTCAACTATCCGAAAAGACATCAGGAAAATTGTGGCAATCCAAATTCCGCAGATTGACAGACAGACCCATGGATATTTCATAGCCTAAGTATATACCCAGAAGCTTGTAATTTTCAACTCAAATTTAATTTAGTTCCAAAATGGTTTTGGCGAGTTCGGCTGGTTCGTGGCGGAAGAGGTGTTCGCGGATGTGATAAATTGCCAGCGGTTTTTCAACGATTTTGATGTGGGGAGCAATTTTTTTACACTCCGCCTCGTCCACCTTAACCGGTTGCTGTTTATCTTTTTTATAGACCTTTAGGATTTCACTATCCAGTCCGTTGGAATTGGCAATCATCACATCTATCCCGTTTTTATCTCCCAGATAATATTTAAAGTTTTTCAAATAATCGGAAGCTTTAAAATTATCCGTCTCCCCCATCTTGGTCATCAAATTCAAGATTAAAACCACTTTGGCTTTTGATTGCTCAATAGCCTCCTTTACCCCTGCTACCAAAAGGTGCGGCAATAAACTGGTATACAAATCCCCTGCAGAAAAAATCAACACTTCGGCATCCAGTATAGCTTGAATAACTTCCGGATTGGGATCGGCATTTGTTTCAAAATAAATCCGGGTAATTTTCTTTTTGGCATCATAGTCATCCTTTTCTCCCCGCAGATCTATATTAGTTTCTCCGTCCAGCTCTTCTCCGCCTTCCAGCCTGGCCATTAAATTAAGTTCCGAAATACTGACCGGCAAAACCCTGGCTCTGATCCGGAAAAGAAGCCTTTCTGCCTCCACACCTCTGTCTGCCCCTTTATAAATATGTTCTAACCTGGCTGAAATTAAATTGCCAAAACTGTGCCCCTTTAGCGGTCCTTCAATATCGGCTAACCTGTCATCAAATAATTTCTGGGCTACCTGGCGTTGTTTAGGGTCTTCCATTAAGGCCAGTAAGCACTGCCGAATATCCCCCGGAGGCAGTACCCCGAGTTCTGTTCGCAGTCTTCCGGAAGAACCGCCCGAATCCCAAGTGCCGACAACTGCACTGATCAGTTCCGGTTGGTTTAGTTCCACTAAGCCTCTTAGGAGTGAAAAATGGCCTGTTCCTCCACCAAAAGTGACTATCTTTTGCTGATATTGATATTTCTTGCCATTTGCCATTAGTGGATATTATACACCACTATTGTTAAAATATGGTTTATGTGAAAGCCGAAGTGGTGGAATGGTAGACACGCAGCGTTCAGAGCGCTGTCCCAGCAATGGGGTGGAGGTTCAACTCCTCTCTTCGGCACCCTTCTCCGGCAACGCCGGATCAGGGTAAACTTACAGGAGTCTGTTAAAATAGTTTACATTGAGCGAAGCGAAATGCCGGGATGGGGAAACTGGTAAACCCATTACCTTGAGGTGGTAACGCCCTAAAAAGCTTGCAGGTTCGAGTCCTGTTCCCGGCACAAGTGGGAAAGGTGAATATTGACACGTATGTTACAATTTTGTACAACAGAAAGGTTAAATAATATGGAACGTATGTACAGATGTGGGTTTACAGGAGAAGGATCAAATAATATAATTCCAACCCCAGGTTTTGATAGAAAATATTCAGGACCAGCCCTTATTGGCAGAGCGTCAGGTATGCCTGTATGTGAAATAAAACAAGGGCAAGGAAAAAGAGGTCCGGCGGCTCTTTGCACACAAGGAGGCAACCCTACTGATTGCCCAGAATTATTCGGGAAATAGGCTCGGATAAAGTAAATAATCCTCTTCAATGTTGTATAACCATTTTTCCTCCGATCCCTATGGTTCCACGAAAAATGAAAACAGACTAAAAAACCCAAGGTGAAAAATGGAACTAGGGTTCAGGTGGGAGGAATTCTTCGCCGGCCGAGGAGGCTGGAGCTTCACCCGGTTTTAACGGCACTTATCCCTTGACATCATGTAATAGTTATGATATATTGAGGCTATGAATGATAAATTTAACCTCGACTCATTCCTCAAAAAGTATAAAGATGATGAAGCTTGCTTAAAGCATATAAAAAGCATCAAGTATCCTGGTGGAGTATTTTGCGAGAAATGCCAGAAAGTGACTAACTTTACCAAGGTTCAAAATAGACCTGTCTATCAATGCTCCTGCGGTCATCAAGTTTCCCCTCTTGCCGGGACTATCTTTGAAAAGACAACTACATCTCTACAATATTGGTTTTATGCCATATTTATTATGAGTGTAACAAGATCAGGTGTTTCTGCTAAACAACTACAGCGAGAATTAGGAGTGACCTACAAAACAGCCTGGAGAATGTTTAAACAAATCAGGATACTTATGGCTAATGCAAATAATGACGGAGGGTTACTTGATGGAACAGTAGAAGTTGACGAAACATTCATTGGTGGTAAAGGAGTGAACAGAAAATTTAAACCTAACTTTAATGAAATACCAAAAGAAGTAATTATGGGAATGGTTCAAAGATCAAAAATAGGAAAAGGTGGAGATAAAGCATATTTAAAACATATTCCTAATACCGGCAAATGGACACTTTTAAAACAAATCAAAGATCATATTGATTCCCAAGCCAGAGTTATAACTGATGAATATTACGGATACACTCAACTAAAATATCAAGGTTACAATCATGATTTTGTTACTCATAAAGAAACTTATGTTGTTGGAGATATTTATACTCAAAATGTTGAAAATTTATGGTCGATATTAAAAAGAGGTATTTATGGAGTATATAGGGTGGTTTCTAAAAAGTATTTACAAGCTTACATTGATGAATATTCCTGGAGGTATAACAACAGAAAATACCAAGATAAAATGTTTGAGATGTTACTGAAAGAGATAAATAATGTGAAAGTGATTTCCCCAGCCAAGATTACTTAATTTACATCCTCTTATATTTATATAAGAATAAAGAGGATGTGTTTTCCTTAAGACTAGCCTCAAAAAGAGTAAATTTTTGTTCCCACGCGTAGGTACAATTTTTTGGCAAAATAAACAATAAAAATTTCCCTTAAGTCTCACATTTCCGATGATCAGCAATATTACGGTTATTAAGAAATAAATATATACGCATTATATTTACGCGTTTCTTATAATGTATGGTTATAGGAGATACTAATCTTGACAATTAGATTTCTACTTTTGTTCCGTTTTTAGAATTCAAATCACGAATGATAATTTTACCTTTTTCCCTCCCAATTTCTAGATGCTGTCGGGATACATTATCTGCAAATCTGAATCTTCCAGGATTTTGTCTTCCCAGAGTTACTCTTTCTCCCTCTCTTAAGCCTTTAAAACCAGCCTGCACCTTACTTGTGGTCAATTCCTTACGGTCAATGATCAAAAAATCTACATTTGAACCATTCATATTAAGGATTCTCCGGTCTCCAATTTCTAAAACCTGCCCAGAGGGAAGAATAACCTTTATTGGTTTACCTTCGTAAGTTATAGCAACTTCCTTACCTCCACTCAAATCATAAGTTTGTATTGGTTTTTCGGTTGATTGTGAGTTATTGATCTCAGGAGGTCTAACACTCTGTTCTGGTTGCGCATGCCCACTGATTCTATCAAGTTTACGAACTTGATTTCCTTCTATTCTGTCAGCTGCTGATGGTTTCTCCTGTTCTACATCAACTACTACGGCTGAAATATCGTCAGGCTTATGTCTTGTATGCCTATTATCAGCAGATCTGGCCTTAGCGTGTTTTACTAATTCCTCTGCTACTTCTGGTTGTTCTTTAGCAATCCGCTCCATTTCTCTATGGCTCAAATTATCATGAATACCATCGGTGGTAAGAATAATCTTGTCGCTTTTCTGTAAGGCAATTTGATAAACATGCGGTCTTGACGTTCCATTTTTGTTTCCCAGCATCTCTAAAATTACGTTTCTTGTATGCCAGTAGCCGCGTTCCTTCTGGTTTAAAGCAGCTAGATCTTGTGGTGTCTCTACCGAAGCCAACTTCTGATCAAGAGCCCTTTTTTCTTCTAGCGGAAGACTGGCTGTAGTACTATCATCTTCTGTTATTTGTCTTAAGACGCCACCTCTTAAAAGATATGCCCGAGAATCTCCTACAGAACCAATAATAACTCTTCTTTCTCCCTTGATTTCTAAAAATTTAGCCACAACAGCAGTAGCCCCAGCACCCGGCACTTCAGCTAATACCCTAGTAGAAGCTTCTACTAAAGCATCACCTATCCCTCTTTTGGCAGTATCTGGATCAGAACTTATTGGTATTAATTTAAGCTGTGCAGCGATAATATCTCTAGCGACCCTGCTTGCTCTATCTCCACCGTGAAGTCCTCCTACTCCATCTAACACCATAGCTATACCATGCTGCGCATTATACCCGATAGCATCTTCGTTTCTTTCCGGGTGGCTGATACTAGCTTCTGATTTTCCTGTGTATCTTAAGTTTGGTAAATTCGGCTCTCTTGAAACTCTTATTTCTGGGGAAAATTGTCCTGACTCTTCCATATATCTATAACTATCTTATCATACTAATGTACCATAATCGCTATTCCCATAACCCACCGTTATAGGAAATCCTTATCATGGATAAGTTTATGTTTTCTTCTTTTTATCAAATGGTTCTTGTTTGATGCTTTGTTGAATTAGTTTATTAAATGTATCTTTTTTTATTTCTTTGGTTTCTATTGCGCTGTGTAATGATTTGTCTTGTGGATTATTTTTATGTTTTTTTAGAATTTCTTTTTGTGTTAACGGTTTCATGAATTGATTATAGCAGTATTCTCTTTTTGTTTTTATATTTTCCTTCCTCTTATATTTATATAAGTAATAAATAGGAAGGACTTTTTCGAATTTTAGGTTCAAATTTATTAATTTTTTACCACTACGCGTAGTGGTAATTATCTACATGATGTGTGGGTATACCTGCCGTTTTAACCACTTGACATAAGCACAACCTGTTGCTTGCCTGCTGGCAGCATCCCAGCCGGCTGTTGAACACTTCTCCATCTTTTTACCGGCATTGGTGGTAAATAAAACCAATTTCTCCCCGCAAGTCGGACAATCCGTATCCAGTGGTTCGCTTTTACCTGTTAACCATTCAACATAGTCACAACCGGTAGCTTTTCTGGCTTCCTTATCCCAGCCCCCCTTGGAACACTTCTTCATTTTCTTGCCAAAACGGGTCACCTGTAAAATCAAGGGATTAGCGCATTTAGGGCATTTTTCATCCAACTCCACCGGTGGAACTGTTAACCACTTAACATATTCACACCCCTCGTTTTTGCGAAGTTCCTTATTCCAGGAGCCAGTACTACATCTTTGCAGTTTTTTTCCTGTTGGAGTTTCTGTTACTTCGCTTAAGGGAGCACCACACTTGGGACAAACTTCTTGGGTATCCATGTTTTCTAGATTAACATATAAATTAATTGGATAAAAGAGATTAATATTGTTCTCTTCACACTTTTGTAACCAAAAGTGTGGTAAAAGTTTTCTGCAGTGATAGTCGGGCTACTCGTCAGATTTTGTCTAGCGGGGGCTCACCCCCTCGGAAATTCTCCACTATTCGTGGTGTCAGTTTCCGGTTCCCCCTGCTGCCAAAATTTTCCTCGTTTAACGCCCTTGGTATCAATGCAGAATTAGGAAGAGATGCGTTTGTTCCAATTCAAAGATTGGGAAAAGAAAAAACGATCTTCTTAATAGACTACATTTCTTCTTGTTCTTAGCATATAATATGAACCACACGGGCAGTTTAGATAGTTACTACCCGCCAGCAACTGCGTAGCTGTGGGCGGGGAACTATCGCAACAGACCGAACGAAGTGAGGGCAGTTAGCTCAGTTGGTAGAGCGCTACATTTACACTGTAGATGTCGGGGGTTCAAGTCCCTCACTGCCCACCATTTGCCAGAACGGTTCCACCCAGCTGCACGATCTTGATATCTCCTAGATCTTATAGTATAATCCCTGTTGATTAAATATGAATACTGGAGAAAGAATAGAAGTTTCCGGAATAGATTGCACTACAGATAGAGGGCTGGTTGACCATATGAAGGGACAACTTAGACAAGCTGGTGTGGCGGAAAATGCTGCATTATTTGATAAACTTAATGCGGATATAGTTAACAAGAACCCTCTGATAGGGCCATATTTATGGTTAACAACTATGGTAAAGAGAATACCGGAAAAGGTATCTGATGAAACTCAGAAGGAAGCGCTTAAATTCTTAACCAGTTCTGATCCCAATGCCAGTGCCTTAGGCAGGAATGCATTTGTTCTCCTGAATCTCAAAACAGTTCGCACTCTTGTTATTCGATATCGGGATTTAGTAGAGAAAGAAGATTTAGATGATCTGGCTAGCGAAGGCCTCTCTGGTTTACTCTCCCTTAGGGATGATTTACAAATCGATCGGTCTGTTATCCGGCAAGTTTATGATAAAGTAAATACCTCGCTTATAGATTATATTTCTCAACAAACAGGCGTGCCGTCCAGCATAGTTAGAAATACAGACTGCCGTTTAATTATTGAAACGGTAGATTCAATTTTTGGTCAAGATAACGGAGCTATCACACAAAACGGGATAGATGAAACCGTCAATGATTTAGTTGCTGAAACAGGAGTGATCGAATCTACTCTCAGGCTTTTTATTGAGCAAAAAATGACTTTAATTGAATCGGACGGTTTGGACCCCGAAGAGGTTGCAGAAGAAGGCAGTTCCGCAGAAAGGCTTTATTTAGCGCGGGCCTTAAGAGAATCAATGGGAGAAGCGCTGCAGACCCTAAGCCCAAGGACGAGAGAAATTATGGAGGATCGTTTTGGGTGGCGGGAACCGTCGGGAATGACGCTTGAAGCAATCGGAAAGAAATTAAAATTAACAAGATCAAGGATTAGCCAAATTGAGGCAAAAGCTCTCAGTAGGTTGCGTCATCCTGCAAGAAGCAAACACCTTAAACCTTACTATGAGCAGTATTGCGAGCCCGACACAAGCAATATCCGTTTTAAAGAGGATAGACCGGGCTTCGGGGAAATTCTGCCTGTTGGTTCAATCGTCCTAGAAGAGGCTTTGGAAAGCAATCGTAGAATGGAAGATAATTTGCTGGGAATAGAGCATTGGGGGTTTGATGAAGCAACTAGAACAGCTCTTTATTCTGCCGGGATAGATGTTATTGGTGATTTTTTCGGAGTCCCGCCGAACCGGTTTTTTAATCAAGATAATCCCCGCTTGCTTGAAGCGGCCAGGACATTATTAAAAGGCAGGATGGCAATTTTATACAGGGAAGCTATAAAGGAATTGTATCCCAAGGGGACCGATTTGCCTGTTCTGGAAAATATAGTCCTAAAAGCATTAAATTACCGTGATAGTATGTATGGTTTTTTGAATGATCTCCAATTGAATCTTAGTACCGATGAATGGATTAATCTTGAACAGACGCGGAAAAACGGACGAAAAAGCAGATGGCAGAGCTATAGTCAAACACGGCTTTTCCAAAAAATCCTTGTTAAATTATACGGGAATCTGGACGCATATTTAAAAGAGCTTTAGAAGAATCTGTAAGACATTATTTGTCCGCCTGTGGCGGAGAACGTTGAAACACTTCGTGATATAATTTCTCAATGTGTGGAATATTTGGTTACTCCGGCCCTAAAAATGCCCCTGAAATCATCCTGGAAGGCCTGAAAAGGCTGGAATACCGTGGTTATGACTCTTGGGGTATTGCTGTGGTGGCAGACCAAATTAAACTTGAGAAAAAAACAGGGGCAATCGGAGATTTAAATTCTCTGAACTCCGAACTAATAACCCTGGACTCCCGTACAGGCATCGGCCATACCCGTTGGGCCACACACGGCGGCATCTCTGAAACTAATGCCCATCCCCACTTTTCTACCGACAAAAGCTTTGCTCTGGCCCAAAACGGCATTGTAGAGAATTATCAGGAGCTAAAAGCCAGCCTCATGAAAAAAGGTTACAAATTTGAATCTGAAACAGATACGGAAGTCATTGTCCGGTTGATAGAAGATAAGATGAAGTCGTCAGTCGTCAGTCGTCAGCTGTCAGATAAAATTAAGGAAGCTGTAAGAGAGGCTTTTTTGGAGCTGGAAGGACGCAATACCATTATTATTTTGACAAAAGACGGCCATATTTTTGCCGCCAGGAACGGTTCGCCTTTGGTAATTGGTCTGAATGATAAGGAGATTTTTCTTTCTTCAGATACTCTTTCTTTTGCCCCGCACGTTAAAAAAGTTATTATCCTGAACAATGGTCAGATGGTCAGCTACAACGGCCGGTTGGAAATTACAGATATTAAATCCGGGAAGATTTTGCCTGTCCGCCCGGAAAAAATTGATTTTAAAAGCAGTAAGGTGGATAAGGAAGGCTATGATCATTTTATGCTTAAGGAGATTCACGAGAGTCCTTATGTTATTAACCAGGTGATAAGTCAAGACTTCAGTTTGTATGAGGATTTTGTTAGTCAGCTTAAAAAAGCTAAAGATGTTTATACCATTGGTTCGGGTACAGCCGGTATTGCCGCTTCCCAGATAGCTTTTTACCTCCGGGTGTTCGGCAAAATTAAAGCTGAAAGCGTCATAGGCGCAGATATTTATGAATATTATGATCTGCTCGGTAAAGGAGACCTGATGATTGTCCCTTCGCAGTCCGGGGAAACAGCAGATGTTTTAGAGGTTCTGGAAGTTGCCAAGAAAAAAGGCTTAAAGATTGCCTCTTATGTTAATATGCCGGGCTCTACTATGAGTAGGCTTTCCGATTACCCGTTTGCTTCACACGCCGGGCCGGAAATTTGCGTGATGTCCACCAAGGTTTTTACTTCCCAGATTGCCTGGGGGTATTTACTTTCTAAAATTGTTCAGGGAAAAGCGCCGGAAGGCCAACAAAACCTAAAAGTTTTATCGGAAGAAATGGATAAATACTTAAACACCGGTACTAATTTAGAAGCTATTAAAAGTTTGGCGAAAATGTTGGCTAAATCCAAGGATATCTTTTTGCTCGGAAAATACCAAAATTTTAATATTGTCAAAGAAGGGATGGTTAAAATAATAGAAGGATCATACATCCATGCCCACGGTATTCCGGCCGGAGATTTGAAACATTACGCCATTACTTTGATGGAAAAAGGCGTGCCGGTTATAGTGGTAATATCAAAAGATATAGCCAAGGATGACGTGCTTAATGCTGTGAACCAGGTGAAAGCCAGGGGTGCCACAGTGATCGGCATTTCCCCCACTCCTTCCGCCGGGTTTGATTATCACATTCCGGTGCCGGACACAGGTGAAACATCCGCCATTATGAATATAATTCCGCTTCAGCTTTTTGCTTATTATCTGGCTGTAGAGTTAGGGCATAATGTCGATAAACCCAGAAATATTGCCAAAAGCGTGACCGTTAAATGACAGGACTTCTGTTATCCCGTACTTGATACGGGATCCATACAAATATGCAAGACATTGGAAAAATCTTTTCGCTTTCAGCAGTGGTCTTTTTAATTTTGGGGTTATTGTTTAATCTGATGCCCCGTTTGCCGAGAATTCCGGGGGATATTTATTTGGACAAGCTGGGCTTTAGAATCTATATTCCTTTTATTTCAACCATTGTAACTTCCGTTATACTTATCCTTCTCTTCAATTTCTTTAAGAAATGATGTAAAATCCGTTAGTACATTAAAAATAGGAATAAATAATGGAGGTATGGGCAAGGCGCCTGACGATTGTTATAATGATTAGGTGTCAAAGCTAAAATACACCAAAGAGGTTTTAGAAAAGGCTGTGAGGGCTAATGTTTCAATGTTGGGGGTAATGCGGTCACTGGGGGCGTCTTTAACATCGGGTGCTTTAAGAACGTATCTGATTGGTAGGATTAAGTATTACCGGATAGATAATTCTCATTTTTTGGGGCAAGCTTGGAATCAGGGTAAAAATCATGTTGGCGGATCAGCTAAGAAAACACCTCAACAAATACTAATAGTTCAGAGGGATGGAATAAGAGCAAGGGGAAAATTATTAAAAAGGGCGCTTTTAGAAATAGGCAGAGAGTATAAATGTAATATATGTCAAATATCGAAATGGAGGAATAAGCCAGTACGGTTGGAGGTAGAGCATATTAATAGCAATCCATTAGATAATAGACCTGAGAATCTATGTTTCTTATGTCCTAATTGCCATTCTCAAACAGAGAATTTTTGTAAATTGCCACAGTAGCCAAGTTGGTCACGGCGGACGCCTGAAGAGCGTTTTATCCGGGTTCGATTCCAGGCTGTGGCACCAAGGGTGATGCTTTGTTCATCAAAGTGTCGAATAGATTGATATATAGGGCTAATCTGTGAGTTCGAAAAGCCAGGATAGCTCCAAGACAGTTTTGAGTTAAATATCGAACTCAGGAGTGCTTTCTTCTGTGTTAGGCTTGATTTTAGATACGTATTACCCAAGTCTACAAAGAAACTTTTCATAAATTTCACGGTTTCTTCAAGATTATATTTTTGCAATAGGCTGTCATCTTTGGTTGCTCTTACAGAAATAATCTTTTCCTCTATGATGGCATTTTGTTCCTTAAAGATCTCATCTGGATATATACCAGCTAAATTTTTCTCAATTAAAGTTTGTCTTTGGCTATAAAGCTTAGTCAACTCAGTATCAGCCTCCTCTTTTCTTTTTTTGAGAATTACTATCCTTTTCATATAGTTTCTACGAAGTAAGGCAATAAATAATTCAAGGCACTGAGTAGTAGGTGTAATTTTTCTTAGTAGATCAGTTAAATCCTGTTCTACTTTATCTCTAGGTACTGATTCATTGGTACAACGATATCTACAAAAATAATAAGCATATCTGTGTTGTTTACTCCAAGCACCAGTAAAATTTCTGCCACACCTACCACAACTGACGATTCCTCTTAAAGGAAAGTCAGGGTTATCTATAATCCTTTTAGCCGAAGGAGCTGCTAAATTGGTATTTCTGCCGTCTAGAATCGCTTGTACTCGGTAGAATAGCTCCTCAGTGACCATTGGAGGATGTTGACCTCTAACTTCTTCCGGATACTTCTCCGAGGTCAAAATTCCCATATAGAATTTGTTTCTGAACATTCTGCCAACATTTTGGATTATCATTGGGTATTGTTTTCCTTTAATAGATTGACGAAGTCCCCAATAATTCATGATTTGAGCCATTTCTCTTAAGGTTTTAGTGCCAGTTGCCATTAATTCCCAGGCCTGTTTTAACTTGTCAAAAGACCTGGGATCTTTAACTACATAACCATTTTCACTCCTATATCCAAATGCAGCTGGACCTGTACGAATTCCTGCCAGAAATCTTGCTCTTAAGCCATTCTTTGATCTCTCACTTTTAACATCATTATCCATCTGGGCAAAGCCAGCCAACATTGTTTCTAAAAACTTTTCTGCGGGAGAGTTACCTGTTGGCTCAGAAGCAGATATTAAGATGATCTCACATTCTGATAGCTTCTTTCTGATAGCTAAATAATCAGAAGTTTGTCTAGCCACCCTATCTAGTCTATAAACTAGGAAAGCACTAATATTCCTTTTATTTTTTCTGCAATATTCAAGTAGCTGGATTAGAACTGGCCTACCAGTAATGTTTTTGGCAGATTTACCTTCTTCTTTAAAAATCTCTAAGACTTCATAGCCTCTTCGAGCTGCTTCTCTTCTACAAATCTCCTCTTGAGTTCCCAAAGAGTAATTTTCAACCTGTTCTTCAGAGGATACTCGAATATAGACAACAGCATTTTTAGGTTTAGAGCTATTTTGTATTTCCATTGGCAGATTCTCCTACAAGTTCCTTTAGGGTTTTACCTTGGAACACTCTTTTCTCAAATAAATCAAGCCAAGTATCAACCAAATATTCAAAATCGGTCACTAAGTAATTTAATTCCTCATCTGTGTAATCCCTGGCTGATTCGCCCAGAATTCCTCTGGCTTTATGAAGTTTATTTTCCTCTTGATTAGTAGGAAAAATGGTAGCTATTACATTCTCAAATTCTTTTATAGGATCTGGAGTTGGTACAGGGCTTTTAGGTAGAGATTCAGTGTTATTTAATTCCTCTGGAGGATTGATTTCTAAGCTATTTTCACCGAAGAGTTGTAGGTTAAGATTCTCCATATTTCATCCTGAAGCTACTGTGCATATATGCCTAGTATATATGTAAATATGCACAGTTGTCAAGTATGAAAAAGGTAAGTTTTTCTTTACTTATAATGCTCTTTCTGCTATAAAGTTCGTACTGTCCGGAAGAGAGTAAAATGGACATTCAGAAACTTCGGGCTGATTATTTACTAGACAACATTTTTAATTCGTTTCAATTAGAAACAGATTCAATTATTTCTCAGTATTCATCATTCGTTCCGTTAATCTATTCCTTGGTTGGATTAATTGTAATTGTTTTTATTCTTCGCAAGCTCCTAAGTATCAGAAAATCATTAAATGAAACCTCTATTCTTTTAGAGCTTACTCCGCCCTCTTTTACAGAACAAGAATCGTATACAACAGATCAACTCTTCTCAATTATTCATTCTCTTGGTAATCAAAGATCATTTATAGATAAGATTTTAGGGAAAAAGACGAGATTTTCTCTTGAGATAGTTTCAACCCAAAATCAAGGTATAAGATACATAATCAGGACTTCTCCTAAACAAGTTAATACATTAAGAAAAAGTTTATTGTCCTACCTTCCTCATTTAGGGGTTAAGACTGTCAATGAATATTTACCTGATAATACAAATAACCTGAAAAAGTATTTCTACAAGATAATGGAATTTAAACTTTCAAAGCATTTTGCCTTTTCTCTTAAGAAACAATCCGAGCTTTCTATGTATGATCCTATTGCCTACATTACCGGCATGATGACTAAACTAAATCCACAGGATCTAATTTCTTTGCAGATAGTTTTGAGTCCTAGCAAAACCAGCAATACAAAAAAGATTTCAAAACTTATTGCTTCAAATGGTGATGTGATTAAATATTTAAGAACCCCCGGCTTTTTAAAAGGACTTTTATTTAATTTGTATAGTGTTCCTCACACAAAGTCTCCCTCAGAGATGGAAGCAGTCAGTTTAATTGATTCCAAAATTAACCAGCCTTTATTTGAAACAACAATAAGGTTATTAATGATCTTTAAAGATAAAGATGATTTAGCTGACAGGCAACAGGGTTTTAAGTCTGCATTCTCAACTTTCTCATCTAATGGTTATCAGGCTTTAGTTTCCAAAAGATATCTGAATATAGATAGGGTTAAGAAATATCTGTTTTTTGTTTTCAAAAAGCGTTTACTTTCATTTACAAATAATTCTGTACTTTCAATATCTGAAGTTTCCGGTATTTACCATTTTCCCTATGCCAGCATGACCAATACTGAAAATTTAGTTAAATCTCACAGTAAGACCCTACCTGCTCCTCTTTCTCTTAAAAAAGGAAGAAAAATGGATGTTTCTTTTGGTAATAATCATTACGGCGGAACTACTACACTAATTGGGCTAACAGAAGAGGAAAGAGAAACTCACATGTATATTATAGGTAGGACAGGTTCAGGAAAAACTACCATGATGTTTTCAATGGCCAAGCACGACATTGAAGATGGCCGTGGTATGGCTTTTTTAGATCCTCACGGAGATGCAGCAGATGATTTAATTTCCATTATTCCAAAAGATAGGTTAAATGATCTAGTCTTTATCAATCCAATTGATTTAAAATATCCCATCGGAATCAACCTGCTGGAACTTACTCCCGGACTTGATGAAGATGAAGCAGAGTTGGAAAAAGAAGTTGTAGCAGAGGGTGTAATATCTTTATTCAGAAAAGTATTTTCCAGAGAAGAAAATACAAATGCACACAGGATTGAATATGTTTTAAGAAATGCAATTTATACTGCCTTTACTGTTGAAGACAGAACTATATTCACTGTCTATGATTTGTTAAATAACCCTCCTTTCCAGAAACAGGTAATTGCTAAATTAAAAGATGAAAACTTAAAGAACTTCTGGAAGTTTGAGTTTGGCAGAGCTGGTGATTATCAGGTAGTTAAAATGGTTGGTGGTGTAACAGCAAAGATAGGAAGATTTCTATTTTCTCCTACTGCTAAAAGAATATTAGAACAGAGAAGATCTACCATAAACTTTAGTGAGATTATGAATTCAGGAAAAATTGTTATTTGTAATTTATCACAGGGAAAGTTAGGTGAGGATACTTCCAGACTTTTGGGGACAACTATTATGACCAAGATTCAACAGGCAGCACTTAAGAGAGCTAATATAAAAGAATCCGACAGGAAACCCTTCTACTTATATATTGACGAGTTTCAAAACTTTGCAACCCAGTCATTTACCAAGATGTTGTCAGAAGGCAGGAAATATAAATTAAGAGTTATTATGGCAGAACAAACTACCTCCCAACAGCAGGACAGAAATATTGTTAATGTAATTTTAGCTAACGTTACAACTGTTGTTTGTTTCAGAAGTGCAAATCCGATTGATGAAGATTTAATGTTAGCCCAATTTGCCCCCTACATAACTAAAGGAGATATTTCTAACTTACCTAAATACAATTTTTATATAAAGGTATCCGCACTTGAACCAGAAGAACCATACTCCGGTGAAACTATTTATAATCCTCTTAAAAAAGATGAAAAAAAGATCGAAAAACTTATTGAGGCTTCAAGAAAAAACCATGCAATTGTCTACCAAAAACCTGCTGTTGAGGTAAACAAAATAAGTCAAGAAAGCAGTAAGACAGAATCTTCTAAAGAGGTAAATGAACCACTAAATAGTAATGGATTACCCAAGAAAAGTAGTGTCTACGCGTAAACACTCAAAATAGGGAAAATTGATCCTAAATAAGTCAAAAACACAGACTCTTTATACTTGTATAAATATAAGGGGATGTAATGTATAATCCAAACAATGATATGTAAAATACCTCTGCTCTGAATCTTCTGCCTCCTACTACAAAAACTTATTAACTTAAAATGACAACTACACAACCTACTATTAACAACCAACAAACTCAAATTCTCTTTCTTCTCTACAAATTCCGCTTCTTAACAATAAACCAACTACTAAAATACTTTAACCATAAATACCCATCAAGAATAAGAACATGGCTAACAGAATTAGTAGAGTTAAAATACATATCAGCTATTATGGATGATGCAAACCCTACAAAGTTTTTTATATATTGTCTTTCTACTAAAGCAAAGTATATTCTTCAAAAAAATGAAGATTGTAATAAGGATTTTTTAGAAAGGTTGTACAAAGAAAAAAAGTTAAAAGATAAGTTCATAAATCATTGTCTTTTTATTTTAGATATCTACTTTTATTTTTTATCCCAATTAGAAGTTGGTGCAACGCTTCATTTTTTAACTCAACAGGATTTAATAGGGTATGACTTTTTTCCTGAAGAATTACCAGATGCTTATATTGCAGTTGAAACTAAAGACGGGACTGATAAATACTTTCTGGAGCTTTTTGATGACTATCAAAATAAACAATCTCCCGGGTCAATCAGATTTTCTACCAGAAAGTATATTAATTATTCCGGGGATGGTAGCTGGGAGGCAAATACTAATAACAGCCCTTTCCCTGCAATTCTCTTTGTTCTTCCTAATGAAAGAAGGAGACAATTTGCAAATCATTACGGCCACGCAAAATTAGTAAAAACTTGGGAAGATATCTCCCTATTTTTAACAACCCAGGATATGATTAGATTTAGCAAAAGCGGTCAAAATATCTGGCAAAAAGTAGAGTAACCCTACTCTAAATTAAGGCCGCGGTTTAATATGTTTACAACTATTGCCTGAACTATTCCCTGTAAGTCACTTCTAGTAAACTCGTCCTGATTGTCGATAACTTCCAGTATGTCATCACTTAACTCATTGATTAAATGAACTGTTTCGCGATCAAGTAAATCTATTTTTTTCATCTTTAACACCTCCTTTCATAATGTAAATTTGTAAAAATGCCTGCCGCCGGGGATACAAACGGCAGGCCGTTTGTTAATCCTGTGGCTCGTGTAGCTTTTTAATCTCTGAAAGCCTGCACAGTCTGAAATACATATCCCTCTCAACCCCCAAACCGAATGGACCCTTTAAACCCTGTAGCTCTGAAAGGGTAAAGTAGCCTAATTCCGGAAAGTCTCCTGCAACATATCCAAAGAAAGTATCCTTGCCGTCAAATTCAATTGCATACCATGTCCAGTTAGACCAGGTAGTAAAGAATTTACATATTACAGTTGGATCTTCCTCGTCTTCCTGCGTATATAAAAAAGGTAACTTTGTTGTTATTTCTTTTGTAAGAAGTTGCATCTATTTCACCTCCCTCCTTGGCTCTTCCTAAAAAGAATTTATTTTTAGGTAGCAGCCTGCTACCTATACCTGAAGTTTTTTAAGCGGGGTGAATTTTGCAAGGGCAATCCGCCAAAGGCGGAGCAGTTTATTGGAGTGAAACGGAAACCCTTGCAAAATGAGGGGTGCAACCCCTTTACTAAGTAAGATTTAGTTATTAAATATTGTTTCTTTACTACAGCCTGAGGTATCCTGAATCCTTTAAACTTCTAGTTCATCAAGTATTTCTTTTTCTAACCTATTAAGCTCTTCAGTTGAAACTTCTCCTAAAGGTATTACTTGTCTGATATCATCTGAGGCTCCCTTAAAAGCTACTTTAACCGGTTTAGCTGTCTGGGTATCAATATCTTTCTCTACACCTGAAACATAGGTCCAGATACCGGTTTGAAGAGTACCTCCCAAATTAATTCCTGCCCTTAACCGGTTAATCTCATACAGGTTACGCATGGGAAGATGACTCTTTAAACATCTACCAAAGGATTCAGTAGTGAAATTCCTGCCTGGTGCTTGTCTTCTTAAATGTTCTATCCTATCAACCTGTTGTTTTCGGTAAAGACCGTATTGCTTTTCTCCACCCAGAAGTTCCTGTTTTAATTCCTCTTCATCTTCTCCGGTACAGGTAACTTTTTTAAGGTGGGAAAGTGTAAGTAACTCCAGCCAAGCTTGGTCTTGAAAACTCTTAAATTTTTTAAGATTATCTTCTCCTAATATTGTTCTGTAGCCAGCATCCAATTCAAACTCATATGATTGACCATTAATGGTAATTGTTACTTTTAGATCCTTTTTATCAGGGCTTTGTTTAAAAAGCATTGATTCATAACCAAACTGCCGCAACACCGGATCGGAAAAAACAATCTCATAACCTCGTCTTCCAACACTTTTAGTAAAACGGTTGAGAAGATCTTGTCTTAATCTTCCACTTTGCTCATTTAAGTAACCCATCTGTTCTAAAGCTATTGCCGGACGATGATATTCTAAAATTCCCCCAAGGGAGCCTAAACGTTCTATAGGTAAAGGACGCTGCAGCATAAAGACAATTTTCTTATCCTGATCAAAATATCCGGTTGCCCCCAAATACTGTTGAGTATATTCAACTAGCTCATGAGGGTTATAAACTAACGCCCTGTTAGGATTAACCGCTTTACCGGTGGAAAATGCTGAGTAGACTTCTCTAACCAGTTCAGTTTTTTGTTCAGGAGTGGTCACATCTTTTGCAAATACCTGAAGCTCTAATCCCTGCGGAAGCTCTAAAGACCGTTCCAGTAACCTTTGGTAGCCTTTAGCTGCAAACTGAGGCCCAGTCTTTGCCAAATCAAGTTGCACTACAAAGGGATTAATTCTTTCCTTTACTAAAAGACTAAGTGGATCTTTTGGATCTATAGCTAGATTATCATACTCAGTAGGAACATGCCTTCTTCTTTTTAATGCCTCTTCTACTCTCTGATCTGCCAAACCTTGGGCAGAAACAAACTCAATAGGGGGAGCATCTATACCTGATTCCGATAGAGCTATAAGTTGTTCAACTCGTTGAGGATTCTTTTGCTTGAAATCCAGTGAAATTCTTTGAAGCTCTACTTTCTGATTTGGCAGTAAATTTTTGTAACCGTCTTTCAATTTTTTATCTCTGGCTTTGCAGCGCTGAGAACTTGAAGATGAGGCTGAACCATTGGTCATTGCCTCTATCAAAATTCCAACACTCCGTAAAGCTCTGATATAGCCTGAATACCGTGAGAGAATTGCATCGTTTGGCGAGGCTAAACCAAATTCTGCTAACCAAACGCTCATGGAACTTTCTGTAATAATGTCTTTTTGCTCCAAACAGAGAACTGAAAACAAATGTTTTTTGACTTCAAAATCATCAGATTGAACCATTGCCCATGTTGCGTTATAAAACAAATTGACAGCCTCATCAACATTTCTTGGAGCATTAAACATTCCTCTTTGGATACACCGAAAGGCTTGTCTGCAGTCAACAGAACTATCTAAACTTACTTGTATCAACTGTTCAACTTGATCAGGGGTCCAGGTAGATAAGGTGGAATGACGAGAGGCAGAATTTTCCAAAAGAGTAACAAATCTACCTTTAATTTCATCAATATTCAAATTAGGTCTAGAACTGCCAATCAAGCCAAAATTATCAATTACTTTGTCGACAGAGGATAAATCTTTTATGGCAAAACTGGCTAATTGTTCTAGTAAGGTATCTCGCCCTTTAGGTTTTGATTTTTCATATTGTTTTACAAAGCCTACAGTTCTTTTCCATAAAGGGATATCTCCGTCATATTTTGCAGGATCCATAAAAAGATCAGCAGGTATTCCTAAAGGTTCGCCGTTAGCTTCCTGTTCAAATCTTTTGTCCATAATTAATACCCCATCTCCTGTAATAAGTCTTCTTCCAACCTTGTTAACTCTTCCTGTGAGACCCTTCCTAGAGGTACAACTTTTCTTATATCATCAGAGGCTTTGGTAAAGGCAAGTTTGATAGGTTTGGCATCAGGGTTATCTACATACTCCGCGCCCTTAACATATGTCCAGATTCCTGTTTCTTTTGTTCCACCTTGGCCTATTTCAGCCTTCATTCTATTGATTAAATGGAGATTCTTTACCGGCAAATTGCTTTTTAAGCACTTATTAAAAGCATCCGCAGAATAATTCCATCCCGGTTTTTGCCTCCTTAAATGTTCGGCTCTCCCAACCTGTTTTCTATACCTTTCATATTGTCTTGCTCCTCCTACAAGCTCTGTTTTCAGCTCGTCTTCCTCATTACTTGTACAAATCAGTTTTTTAAGATGGGACAAGACTAGAACTTCCAGCCAGGCCTTATCCTGAGCATTTTTGATCTGTTTCAAGTCCTGCCCAAAAATGATTCTGTAATCTCCATTCAGGTCAAAGTTGTATTCTTCTCCGTCAATTGCCATCCTGACATGAAGCCTATTTGATGTAGAAGCTTGGTTTACTGTAATTTCTTTATATCCAAGCCGCCTTAAGAAGGGATCAGAGACCATAAGAGTATATCCTCTTCGTCCGACAGCCCTGGTAAATCCCTTTTGCAGATCTTCTCTTAAATGACCAATTTGGGTTTCAATTGCTTTTATCTGCTCTAATGTAAAAAATGGACGATGATACTCAAGAATCGAGGAAAGTCTGCCGATTTCTTCTTCTGGTAGTCGCTTTGATACATTAAAGATAATGTTTCCTGCTTTATCATAATTTGCCACCACGCTTGTTAAATTTCTTGCAATATCTATAACACCTGTTAAGGATTGTACTGCCCTTGGACTTGGTACTTCAGTGTCTCCTATAACCAAGGCAGTGCGCACTTCTCTCACGATTTCCTGTTTTTGTTCTAGAGTTAGGGGACCCTTTGCTATTAGATCCAATTCGACATCATCTGTTAACTGGATAGGAGCGTTTGTAATCTTTTCAAAGCCCCTTTCCCGGGCGACACGCTGATAGCTTTCCCACAAAGTTCTGTAAACTTTAGGAAAGAAAGCTTCACGCACTAATACATTCAGCGGCTCATTTCGGCTATATATAATGTTTTTGGGCCAGGTTTGATTTTCAGGATTATTTTTTTCTTCTTTAAGCTCTTGGCTTTTCTTCAGAAAGTCTACACCTTCGAGAACTTCGAATGCAGCTTTGGGTTGCAATAGATCAGCATAAATCTCATCTTCTTTATTCAAAACATAAGCCTTGATCCTGGCAAATCTTTGAGGGTTTTGATTTACATACTGAAGTACAATCCTTTCCCTGGCTATTTGTTCTGTTTCGCTGATTAAGGATTGAGATTCTAAAAGACGAAGATCGCGGTGCTGAACTCGTTTCGGAACATTTGGCACAAACTCTCCCTTGGTTTCCAAAAGCAAACCAACAGGCTTTAGCGCTCCAATTACTGCCTGGTATTTCTCCCAGGTCGCATCATCGGGAAAATTCGCACCTAATGTGAAATAAAAATTTCCTAGGGATTTAGCCGGAAACCAAGGCTTTTCAAAACAAAGTATCGAGAAGAGCTCTTCTCTTATTTGGTTATCATCAGTGCTGATCATGGCCCATGCAGCTTTGTGGTGTAAGTCCACCGCCTCTGTTGGTGTTCTCGGGGCGTTAAAGATCGACGCTTTCACTCTTTCAACAGTGCCGGCTAGTTCGCCTGATGCATCCAAGCCCAACTTCATCAGTTCCTCAATTTTTTCCGGCTTCCATTGGGCAAGGTTTGCTCTCCGTGTAGCAAGGGCCTCAATTTGCGTAAAAAGTTGATTTCTAATCTCCGTAACATTAAGCTCTGGTTTTAGTTCTGAAATTAAATCCAGATTGTTAATTAAAGATTTCCAAGCTTGAGGATTTCTAGCCACAGGTTGAGCATATTGATCTAAAAGAGCACCCCTTTTATTAGGTTTAGTATTCCCAAACTGTTTAACTAAACCAACAGTTCTTTTAATTAAAGGGAGAGTTTCTTCATAGTCTCCCGGTTTCTCCCAAACTTCCTGAGGGATTCCCTCCAAAAAGCTTTCTTCATTTGCTCTTTGTTCAAACCTTCTATCCATAGTTGTTTTGTGAACCTATATTATAAGCGAAATGAGGTTAAAATGCAAACTATGGGCTCTGATTTTAGAGAAGCTCGCTTAGAAGATCTTCTTCAATTCTTTTCAATTCTTCCGGACTCATTTGTCTTGATCCGGTTCCCCCGTAAATCAACAGGGGTGATAAAGGCTCTGCCTTGATGCCGTAAGCCGATTAATTCAGAAAGCTTGGCACTTTTAATAGTGACCTCGTCTCCCTCACCCGGTATAGGTTCGCCAAATTTGTCCAATTCTCTGAAAGTGGCTAGTTGGATATTGGCTGCATTGCCATAGGTTCCAACTTTCACAAAAGGTAATACGGATTGATGGAACTTATAACCGATAACATCTACTGTATCCAGCTCAGCAATCTCGGGACCGCGGGATTTAGGCCAACGTTGCATAGTATAGTCATGGGAGTAAGCAATAGCGTATTCCAGCCTGTAAAAGCGATTAACCGATCCTGTCCGTATAATAAATGTTTGGCCTGTTCCGGGCATTATAGTTTTCCTGTCTTCATGCCAACTCCAGGATGTAGCAATCCTGGTAGCAGCTTCATCAACAGAACCACCAAACAGACTTTTTAATTCACCTTCTACAACATTCATTTTTGCTTTTTCCTCTCTAAGATTTCCTCCACTATTATATCTAACTCTGTTAAAATTCTTCCCATATCATGTCTTTGTGTGCCGCTCTTGGCCCATTCATAAATCACTTCTGCAGCCAGTTGATCTGCTACAGATTGGTCTATATCCCAGCGGCTTTTGGCTAACTTGCGAAGGCGGCGATAGAAGCCATATTCTTCAACGCCCAACTGGGAGAGAATTTCCTCTTCACCCTGGTGATGTTCCGTTTGTTCTCGTAGTAACTCTTCCTCGATATTAATAAGGTTCGATACAGGCTTTTTGTAAGTCAACTCATTTCTTTTACCGCTTTCAGGGTGAATAATTTCAAATTCAGAATGGGGAATTGGTTGCGGGACACTAATAGTTCCACCTCCGTTTCTGCTTCTGTTAGTGGATATCATTTTCACTATTTGTTCAAAATCAAAGCGGAAATCACGAAGGACAAATCCCTTTTTAGGTTCAGCAATTTTCTCTAAATTAAAAATCCAGCTAATAGGTTCAGGTCTATAGTCAGTAGCACGTAGTAATCCTGACGGCAGGTCTTGCCTCATCCGTAAACCAAAGTATTCTTCCAGACCGGCTTTCCATCGGCCGAATTGTTCAACAGATAAATATGTTGATGGTACAGTGATAGTCACTAAACCATTCATTTTGGTGACCCGATTTAGCTCTTGTAGAATAAGGGCTCTTTCAGAAATTTCCCCATTACCCTCCTGGAGCAAAGGGTTATTATCTGTCCAGTGCAACATCATTGAGGCATCAAAAGCATCAAATGCGCCATTAGCAATAGGGAGATGGGTAGCATCAGCCCGGGCAAATGATCCCTGGTTCTGCAGCCGTTGTCGGGCAAATTGCAATATTCCCGCCATCATATCAATATTAATTAAAGGTTCACCCAAAGCGGCTTGAAGAATTCCTGCACCTGAACCTACACTGCCAATTCTTAAGCGTCCTCGGCCTGAAATTTCCTGAAATTTCTTAAAAATCTCTGCCACAGCTTTAGCATTATGTCCAGATAAACTTGTTTCGTCATTTTGAGGGTAATAAGTGACAAAAAAGTCCTCATTGGTTAAACCTTCAAAACCGACCTTTTCTAAATATTCTAAATTTTTCTTAGTTCCCTTACCCCGAATGTCAACAAAAAATCTTTCTCTCATGTAACTGTGTGGTGTCTGTGGGTAGACATCAAGCCTTAAATTCCTGGTAAAGTTTTTAACAAAAGATTCCTCCTCGGATGTCAAGGGAATTCCGTCAATTGTCATTCTGGCTATTAAATCCTTGTACTGCAAAGCCTGAGCTATTCCATGATCAATAAAGCCATACCTGACGGTCTGTGGTTGTTCTGAATTGGTACTTGTCATAAAGAAAATTTCTAAAGGAATTGTTTGACCAGGTCCCTGACCCCGCCCATTTCCTTGTGTGAAATCAGCTTGGGTATCGGGTAAATCTAGCCAACCTTCAACTAATTTCTTAAAATGTGCATTAAGTTGGGTAGGAGGGATAGTTAAGTCTTGTCCTAAACGTGCAGAACGGGAGGTGGCAAGGAGTATGAGCTTCTTAGGATTAAGCCTAAATTTCCGCCTAACTCGTTCTCTGGCAGCTAATTCGCCTTTTTTTGCCTCATGGGAAACATCTCCATCCATTTTAAGAACTGTTTCATCGCCATACCAAATTCGAAGATGGTCGTAGAGAGAAAGAAAAGCTAGTTCACTATCCTCATCAATATCCTCTAAATTCTCTATACCAGTAGTGACGTTTGTTTTATAGAAACCGGAAAAGATAATAATCTTCTCATCACCGGCAGCAATTTTCTTATCCAAAATTTCCTTAAGTCTTCTGTATTTACTGGAATAAACCTCTAGACCCGTCCAATCGCTCTTTAAAAATTCATTCCCAGACTTGACGACTAGTTCGTTAATGCCGTTAGGCAAATTAAAAAAGGCCCAGTTAGCTAATTTTCCATAGCCTACCTTCACCAAAAAGTCTTCATCAAAAACTTCATCAAGACTCTGTGTTAATTTCCACTGCACAAATCTCTCATGAGCCTCCAACAGAGCACCCACAGCTTCTTCTTGAGTAAAAGGCTTCATTACCAATTTAATTCTTTCCTCTAAAGCCCTAATCTTTTCCTCGTATATCTCCTGTTTCTTCTCGTCACATTCTGTAACCTGCTTAACCCTTAAATCCCGGATCATTCCTTGTATATTCTCAGGGTAGTAGTGACGCCTAATAAGTAAAGGGTCTAGCGAAACCTGGCGAAGCATGCCGCGTTTTAGGGTATCTTCAATAGTGCCATCCTGGTGAACAAAATCATAGACATACTGGTGAAAAGGAGAAAACGGCACCGGTTCTTCCCGTGGTGCCCCGTCTTCAATCGGAGGCAGTTTATCTCCTAAAATAGCTTCCTTGGTCCAACGGGTAATTAAGCGGTTGCCGTATAAAAGAGCTGAAACTAAATGAGGATCGTTTCTGGCAGCTTTAGTAAACTCACCAGGTTTCGGGTAGCGATAAGGCAAAAGCATTCTGACCGGTTCATCTAAGTCCTCCACGGTATTAACAACAAAAGTCGCGCTCATGGCTATTCTGGGCGTCTTTTCAGGCAACGATCTGGATAGCAGATAAAGTTGTTTTGTGCAGGAAGCATCAGGTTCTTTTGCCAAATGTGCTTCATCAGCTCCGAGCGCATCTATACCAAGTTTATCCCTAAAGGAAGGAAGCAAATTATAAAATTCCAAAGAATTAAATTCACTGAGGAGAGAATAGCTTAAAATAACATAATCAGGTCTATTTTTAGCTCCTTTTTTTGCCAACTGTTCAAACTCTTTTTTACTTTCTACCCTGACTATATCTACAGGCTCTTCAAACTTTTCCCTAATTTCTCTTTCCCAGTTGTCACGAAGGCTGGCAGGGCAAACTACAAGCGGGGTTTTTGCGCCCAGAGCTTTCATGGCATATATAAATGATCCGGTTTTCATCGTCCGCGGATCTCCTACCAACAAATCAACAGGTCCGATAGATTCCGGTTTATGCAGAAGTCGGTATGCATAAAGCTGTTGGTGGGGAGCCGGATAGTCAGAATAGGTAATCTCGCTTATATCTTCTATGTCTTTTTGGCTGCCGGGGATTTTACTGTGAAATCCCGGTACCCATAAAGAAAGTCCTTCTCTATAGTAATTTTCTATGGAAGTAATAAATTCCTTGAGCACGGAATCAGATAATTGTTGTTTTCTCTCTTCCAGGTATTTAAAGCCTTCTTCCTTGCTTCTTTGGAAAATAGGAAGAACTGCTTCCATTTCGCTTTCAAGTAGGATATTTCGGGTTAATTCATCAGTAAAAATCTCAACCGGTAAATCCGGTAAGTTGATCGGAGTGGCTGTTTGTTCCTGCCCATAGTTGTATCGTCTACGTGGACCCAAAACATCTCCTAAAAGGCGGTAAGTGCCGTATACAAGAGTTTGTTGAGTCGCCTCATCTGCTTCCCGATAACGTCTTACTGTCAGGAGTCTTGCCAAATCAACCTGTTTCAGATGAGATCCAAGTTTTTCTATCAGATCTTCATCCGATGCGAGCAGATGCTTTGCGTGTTGGTATTCACTTTCCTTCCCCTCTTCTTCTTTTAATCGGATGTTATTTCCTTTACACCAGACTTTGATTTCATCCTTTACCTCTTCAGTTGTGACTAAACCGATGACATCATCAGGTTCAGCATTTCCCTCACGCAGTGAACGTAAAATACAGGCTCTGGCAAGTTTTGCCTGAGCAGCCGGTTCTTTTTCATGCTGCCTAAAAATATTAACAACCTTAGGAAGCTCAATGGGCCTTTTGTCTTTATCATAGCCGATTATTAACCCCCAGTTCTCTCCTGGTGGTATAGGTAATTTCCCGCCTTTACGTTCCATGATTAAGCTACCTCCAATTCTGCGAGTATCTCTTGTTCTATTCTATTTACTTCCTCAGCAGAAATCTCCCCTAGAGGTATAACCTTTCTCATGTCATCCGAAGCTCCCTTAAAAGCCACTTTGACAGGTTTGGCTGTTTGGGTATCAATATCTTTTTCTACACCTGAAACATAGGTCCAGATACCGGTTTGAAGAGTACCTCCCAAATTAATTCCTGCCCTTAACCGATTAATTTCTAGTAGGTTTCTCATTGGTAAATGGCTTTTTAAACATTTACTAAAAGCTTCAGTAGAAAAGTTTCTACCCGGAACCTGTCTTCTTAAATGTTCTGCCCGGTGGATCATCTGTTTTCTATAGATCTCAAGCTGTTTTTGTCCTCCCACCAGATCATCTGCAATATCATCTTCATCCGTACACATTACTTTTTTAAGGTGGGAGAGCGTAAGTAACTCTAACCAGGCTTGATCTTGGGGGCTGACAATTTTTTTGAAATCCTTTCCCAAAATAAGTCCATAATTTGGATCAAGACTAAATTCAAACTGCTGTCCTGCAAGTTGTAACCCTGTACTTAATCTTCCTCCTTTATCCTCCTGTCTAAAAGTCAGCATTCGATAGCCCATTTCTCTTAAAAGAGGATCAGAAACAAGAATAGAATATCCTCTTTTTCCGACTGATTTCGTAAATTTAATTTTTAAATCATTTTTCAATTCTTTTAGTTTCTGGTTAATAGCAGCATACTGTTCCGGAGAAATCGGAGGACGATGGTATTCAAGAATAGAAGAGAGCCTGCCGAATTCTTCGGTTGGAATAGGACGATGTATGGCTATGGCAATGGTGATTTCTTTGTCAAAAGCGCTAATAAATCCCTGCGAAACTTTAATGGCTTCTGAAATTTGATCCAGACTTATTAGTAGTGTCCGGGAGGGATTTACGGCTTTCTTTTGCACTATACTTTCGTATACCTCTCTAATGATCGCATTCCTTTGTTCCACTGTTTGACAGCCCTTTGCAGCAATACTTAAAACCGCTGAATCAGGTAATTGAACGGGAATTTTGGTTAGCTTTTCGAAACCATTCTGCTTATACCGTAGAAATTCATTTTCAGTAAAAACTCTAAAAATTAAAGGACTAATGTTGGTCGTAATAATATCAAGCAGATCATTATATGGTTTATCATCTTTGGTTGGTTCTTCTAAAAGTTTTCCTAACCGCCGGGTTTCTTTTTCGTGCGCTTTCCGAACAGCGTTCGCCAAGTCCTCATTTTCTTCTAGTCTAGTGTATAAGAAAGGTTGGGTATAGTCTGAGTTTCCGGCTGCGAAATAATCTATCTGCCGCTGAATTTCACCGGGGTGTTTTTGCATGGCTTCCATGCTTAATTTGTGCATCCTGTTGTAAAGGTCTGTAGGTAGCTGTGGTGCTGCAGTACCCGCACGAAGATACTTAGTTTTTACTCTTCGACTCTCTGCTTTTATACTTAAACCATGCAGTACGTTAAACAAATGGCCGACATATTCTAATGCTTTGCGGGCGGCGGAATACTTTGAGTATATTTCACCAGTCTCTAGACTCCCGAAATGGAAAGCTAATGCACAGAATGAAGTTTCTTTAAACCAATCTTTTTCCAGGCAAAGACCTGAAAATAATTCTTCTCTGACCTTAGGATCTATGGTCGCGACCATAGCCCAGGCTGCATTGTAGTGGAGATCAACTGATTCCTGAATAGTATCTGGTGCGTTAAATACGACAGCTTTTATCTTTGTTGCTGTTTGTTGAACTCTTCCTTCTTCCTCTAATCCCAGTTTCATAAGTTGTTCAATTCTTGTTGGTGTCCAGGAGGATAAAGCAGAGCGGCGGGTAGCTGATTTTTCTAAGTGTTTAATAAAACCATCGGTAATTTCCTCAAAGTCGATATCAGGTCTGGATTGGCTTGCTAAGGCGAAATTATCAAATAGCGGATTTAATGTAGAGAGATCTTTTACGGCAGAATTCGCCAGCTGCTCTAACAAAACTTCTCTCCCTTTAGGCTTTGATTTTTCATATTGTTTTACGAAACCTACAGTTCTTTTCCATAAAGGGATTTGTTCATCGTACCTTGCCGGATCACTAAAAAGATCCTTAGGAATACCTAAGGATTCGCCATTTGGAGCTTGTTCAAACTTTCTGTCCATGAAAGCTAATTATAGCCTATAGCAGAGAAAAACTCAAGTTTCTTTGATTCTAAGGCTCCAAAAAGCGGTAATGCGGAAGATGAAATACATCGGTTACACTTCTAGACCCTTGTAATCTGAGGCTAAAAGAGATTATATATTCCGTGTACAGTGTAATCAGAAGAGTAATATTTACCCTATTGCAAACTAAACGAATTTGTATTAAATTCCATCTTGGTATGATTAATCCTGAAACTCTAAGAAGGGGACCACAACCAGAGAAACACCCCCTTCCTGTTTTAACAGATGTAGAAGTAAGAAATGTTCTTGTTGGCAACATGGAGCGTGCCCAAGCAATAACCCAACAAATCACAGGATTCCTTGAATCTCCAATAGATTCGAGGAAAAAGTTTAATGTCTTTTCCATGGTCGCTGATGAAGAAATGTCAACGGTAAGAAGTGAAGAAGAAGTTGGATTGTGTGAAAAAGGTAGACTTCAAAATGTAGCTTTTGAGGTAATGGGTAAATATGGTTTAGATACCAATAAATTCAAGCCGGAATATACTGATGGCAATTTTGATTCTAATGGTTCTTCCCGTCATAATGATGGAACATCAAGGGAATTTTTAATATATCCTAGCCAAACTATTCCAGGCGTCAGTTTTAAGCGTTGGCGCGATTATTATACTGAAACTGGTGAAACGATACTTGTTAGCTGGACTGTTGAGGGGCAAAAGCAGCCTTTTAGACGAAACTTTAAGGCACTGGCATTAAAGTTTGAGTAGGCTGAAATACATCGGTTACACTTCTTGACCCTTGTAATCTGAGGGGTGCAACCCCTTAAAAGAGGCTCATATTTGTTTGACAGGATGGAAAGGTAAAAATTAAGATATTAATCGAGATTGGCAGTGATTTTAAGAGCATTAAAATTTTACAAAATACAAATGAAGTAAAACGGCTTCAATAACTATTTGAAAAAGCAGGTATTAGGGGTGTAGAGTGGAAATAGCGCTTATTTGTAAAACCAAAGAAAACTAGGGTTTTCTACCTCTTTTATTTCAGGGTCCCAAAGTCTCCATTTACCATCAATGTTTTTAACATCCCAAAAACCTTCAAAATACTTATATACAATCTCATCATCAACCATATCCTTGGTAGAGAGTTTAACTGTTACACGATCCTTTACCTTTTTATTATCCTCAATTTTTATAACTGTTGTATCAAGCAAGGACTCATACCCTCCCTTCCAGTAATCAAATCCGTGTCCCTCTTTAAAATTGTCCGAAAGCAACTCAAATGCTTTTTCCAGCCTTCTTACTTTTAAGTAGTTATAGAAGGTGGCTACTGCGAACTCGGCGCTTTCCGTATCATCAAAGGTAATTCTCTTAATATCCTTAAGAGAATCGTTAGCTGTGGCCATCTCCAGCCACTTCTGTTTTATTGAGTCCGCAGAGATTGCTAATCCTAACCCTGATAGACCGGCTGTGTTTATTCCTTGGACCTCACCGCAAATATTAACCATTGGTCCTCCGGATACTCCCGGAGTTAAAGTAATATCCGTCTGGAGATATTCAACACCAACATCCTTTGATCTTCGCCTGGCAGATAAGGATCCCTTGTTCACCGAAGATTCTCCTGAAAGAGATCCTCCTAAAGGAAATCCTATTGCCAAAAGCTCTTCAGCAGGATTAAGCTCTTTGGGATCACCCCAGGAAATGATAGGAAGATCCTTACTAATCTTTATAATTGCCAGATCAGCGTTTTTATCAGCCATAATAATTTCTGCGGTTTCAAATGTATTGTCCGGTAAAACTACCTTGGGAGCAGGCTCAAATTCGATTACATGGAAGTTGGTAAGAACCAAGCCTCCGGATTTAACAGCAAAGCCAGAGCCTTCTGATTCCCCTCCTACAATCCGAACCACAGACTGACGAACTTTATCTATTGTATCTTTTTCGTTGCAACCAATTTTCTTAGGTCCTCCAAGCTTGTTTTCAATAGTTTGTAATCTATTTTCGAGTGTATTAATCCGATATATGCCAAAAACTACAACACCAATAACAAAAACAATAATCAAAAATCTAATAGGCAAAGTAAAATTGCGCTTTCTTCCGATATGGTGCAACAAAACTGTCCGCTCCTTTTTCTGCGCAATATAAGTCCTGATATGTTTTATTATCAAGAGCACAGCGGCTAACGGGAAAATAAAGATCAATAGAGAAGCTGTATTATTTATAATTCTGAAAGTATCATTGAAATTTGTAACTCTGGTAAGGATGTTGATACTAATTATTAGAAGTACTCCAAGCAGCAAGAAAGATTTATACCACTTAACCATTCGTAATTTTGAGAACAGAACAATTGAAAATCCGATGATTACATATATCTGTCCAATGATGAACAAAGCCGCAACAACTCTGTATTTGTCCTCATAATTACTCCCAAGTTTTTGGAATAATACATAATCCACTAAAAGCATAATGATGGTAATTACCAGCAGTATCTTTGGATAAAACAGAAGTCGCAGTAGTGCAGTAAGGTTTTGTCTCGCTTTGTTAAAAATTCTTGTCTTCATTTACCAACATCTTCTAGGCAGTTGACTGAACATATTTACAATAACTGCATTCTTCAGAAAAAACCGGCATACGTCCACCCAAGATCTTCTTCGCCTCAATTATCTTCTCCTCAACCCAGAAATCATCTCCGTCATAAGGTTGTATCTTAATATCAAAACTTAAATTGCCGTGAGCAAATCCGTTATCCTTATTCACCCGGCAGTATACAAAATACCCCCGGTCTAAAACTTTAAAACCATTCTGTCTTAAAATCCACTGATAAATCTCCATTTGGCGTTTATAACTGTCGTATAATTCACCCTCCTTGGCACCGGATGCCTTATAATCAACCACCATCAGGTTACCTTTGGAGTCAACCCAAATATCATCCACTGCCCCGAAGATTAAGAAATCAGTTGCAGGGTGGTGGTATTGAATCCCAGTAAAATTATTCCTCCATTTGTCTATGTCGTTGTGCATATAGGGGATTGCGTCAATACCTTCCCGCTCAATGAGGTAGTGAGCCGTACCGTTTTTGCGGTGTTCATCAAACTCCTGTTTGAGTAAAAAGTCAACGGCATTATTTATCGTATAAGGAGCACCGAATGGACGGGCAATGCCCTTTCCGGCATAAAGCCAAAAGCATCGAGGGCAGTCAAATAATAATTCTAATTTAGACCTCGATAACTTAATCATAATATTACTCTACTACTTTTTAACCATTGTTAACTAGTAGTTTTATTATTACGTTTTTACTACTTATGGTTGCCAGTCTGTAAGTTTCATTATTAAAACTATTACTATGTAAACAATTACTCCAAAAATAATCTCCTTCGAGAATCTTGTTAGAAATTTGAGGGCAGTTTTAAGTTCGTGATAAAAAGCAGGTCTTGAAAAATATAAAACTCCACAATATTCAAATTTTTGAGCAAAAGTCAAATAACTCCTTCTTGCTCGTAGATGAAGTCTTTGGGTGGGAGTCAAAACAGTCGGGTCGAGAGCTAAAAGTCTTTTTAATCCCATTTGCTCTTCGAGATTCATATCTTCAATCTTATTCATAATAATAAGGATAGAGATTGACTTTATTTGATGTCAAGAAGTAAGTTATCTCTAATAATACTTTTTTCAAAAATAAGCAATTTTTTTACGAAAAACAACACTTTTTATATTTAAGATTACTTTCGCAAGGGCATTTATCATTTCTTCCTGGCTTTACCCCGGTATTCTTAATATATTCATCAGTTTTAAGTCTCCTTACCATAGGTACTATAAAGTTAGGATTATCTAAATAGCGAAGTTGCGCTCCAATTATTTCGTTCATTACTTCGCTCCAACCCTTTATTCTGTCAATTAACAATACGATTTCTACTTCATCCCATTTCTCAAAGAGACCTATTCTCATAATTTTCCTCCCACTTCTCATCTGTACCACATCTTTAAGGATTGCTACATCGGTATCGTTGAATTGCCATAAAATTTTTGCAGTATCAGTCGGCTGAATCATTTTAAATCCATGTTTTGTTTGAAAGTAAATTTTTACTAAGAAACCATAGTTTAATCTTCCTCCTTTGCGTCTCGCCGAATACAATTTTCCAAGCTTTGTTAAATTACTCGAAGCTGCATCTACCATTTCATCTATTTGTTTTTTAAAATATGGATATTCTTTTCGATTTATTTTACCTTCCTTAAGAAGTTCCAAAGGAGTCTTAATTGCATAGATTTTTGAAATAATATTTTTAGGAAGACCATTCTTAACTTTGTAATAAAATTCTAATATTTTCTGATTACTAATGTAAGAATAAATTTCAAAAGGGTCTCTTGTATCTCCAACTACCTTACCTCCAAACATCAAAGATAGAACTGCTAAATCTTCAAAGACTTGAATCCATTTTGACAACATTTCTAAGATTAGAGCCTTCTGATTTGCAATTCTTTGTGGATTATCCTTTATGCTTTTGTATCCCTCAAAAAGTAAATTAGCTATATCAAGTCGTTCTACCGAATTATAGTGCTCTAGTGATTCCAGAATAACTTTTAAATAATTATTTGGATTATGCTCAGGTTTCTTTCTGTAGGTCATAAGTTAAATTTTTATGCATTATTTTACAAGGAATCCCTTAATAACTGATAACCTTTAAAACCATTCTGATATTCTAGCGGAAAGTCATGCGTAACAAATAAGTAATCCTTTAATTCACCTTTTAAAAGCATTTTCCGAATTATGCGTGACCCTAATTCTGCAATAGCCGATTTAATCCTTTCTATGTCATCCAAAAATCCCCATGTTGATAGAAAAGTTCTACTGACACCAATATTCACAATTTCAGCCTTTCCACTTATTTCAACTTCAAAATCGCTTTGATATCTATCATCAGTATGAATTGGCACGGATACTCCCTTAATTCCTATGTCAGTAATTTGTTCTGCAGGATAAAAAATACCTCCTCTTTGAAACTCATAGAAGTCTCCCGAGGGTACTTTGATATGTTTTAATTCTCTCCTGGTAAAATAAGTCATACCCGTCATATCCTTATATTCCATAACAAAACTTAACTCTTTGAGTTCATTCTTATACGGTTTTTCACCATCTAGGCGATATGTTACTTCCTTAGAAAAAACAGGTTGTAAACTAAAACGATCACTATCCGGAGATCGAAAAGAATAATCGAAGCCCCTAACCTCCCATTGACAGTCAATTGCAGTCTGTGTCCGACTTAAATTTGTAATATTGAATAGGATGAATTGCCCTGTTGGTCCCCCACTTCTCCGCAAACCCTCAAGATCCAAAACAGGAATATCCCTATGCTTTAAATTGTCTCTATCTCTACCCTCAACTCTAACAGCTTCTTGAACGACAGATCGTACCAAATGAGTATCGAATCCAAAGAATTCTTCAAGTACTCCATTTGTCACCTTTGCTCTCTCATCTAACTCGACCTCTGACCAAATACTAATAGTTTGAAAACCGAGCCCTCGTCCATAATCATTAACTTCATCACGAGTTTGGGGAGACACCCTACACCCAATAATAAAGTAAATTTCATTAGGCCTAAATTCTGAATTCCCATCACAATGCGTTTTTAGTAAATCCAGCTCATGCTTAATAGTTGAGGCAGCGATTTGTGCGTATCTTTTGCATTGATAATAATGTTTTTCACCATCGGGAGTATAAGCAACAATATCCCTTTGTTTATCTCCCATGCCCTCATAGTATTCCACTTTCTGATAGTTACTTGATCTCTGGAGTATCCAGAAGGAAAGCCTTACAAAATCATCTGCTGAAAGTCTTTGAAAGGGAAGTATATGCTTCGTGGCAGTAATAATCGGTTTATCTAAGACGACTTCATTTTTCACCTCGGGCTCTAATGGATAAACATCCATATCTTTGATCTTTTGATCAATGAATTGCATCATATCGGATGCACAATTCTCAATATGTTCTTTTCGTTCTCCCGCTCTTGCCCACTTTTGGAACTCTGAAAATAAATTCTTTAGGTCTTGCCCGTCGTTAGATGAGAAATTTGTAAAAATTGCCATGATACCATTAATCTTCTTTATTTCCTGAAGATTATTGGGACTGGAAATCAATTCTTCGATATTTATAGATTCGAATAATTCCTTTGCTTCTTTAACGTACCTAGGCTTATCTTCTGCTTTCATTTTTACTTTCTACAACTGCAATCTCCTCCATTGTTTCTGTTAAACAGTTGTACTTATTGAATATCTTCCCTCACTATCAATATTTATATGAATTGCACCATCCTCTCTTGTTGTTAAAACATATCTCTTATTTTTCTCATTAAGAGGGTTTCTCACATCTAATCCTTTGCAGGAGGGGTAATAACTGTCTGTACAACTAGTATCAGACGTACTCTTATCAGATATTATTGTTATATGTGGTTTGCAAGTATCAAATACCTCTTTACAAAATCCTGATTCTCGTCCGTGATGAGAAGCAACAAATACATCAACTCTACTCAACCAATCTTTAAACTCCTGTTTTTCTAGTAGCTTAAGCCATCCCTGACTTTCTAAATCTCCTGGGAAGATAAACGTCCATCCTTGATAGTGCGCGAAAGTTACCACACTCATATCGTTTATTTTGGGATTCTCAAGTTCGTGATACTCATTCTTAAAAGTTGCAAACTGTACGCCGCCCCAGTCATATGAAGAATCCCCCATTGGAGGTACCGGTCTGTTATAGTCTTTTTTGAACTCTAAAAAAACCTCTAAAGGCGTTGAAAATCCTTCGCTATATAGTTCTGTCAGTTGATGTAATTCTACGGTTGGCTGCTCAAGCGTAAGTGGTCTGAAGTGTTCTGCTATATTGGCAATATCAGTCAGATGGTCAGAATCATGATGTGTTACCGTAAGCCACCTCAATTGCGTGTATCCCCACGTATTTTTTAAGTGAAGTGCTGGAGAAAAATCTTCTCTGCTTCCAGCATCAATCATAATGACATGATTATTTGGCGTAATGAGAACATGGCTACTTCCATGCTCAACGTCAAAAGTAATTATTTTGAAATCTCCCATATTATTTCATCTCCCTCAATTTCATATATGCTAACGAATAAATTTGCACTTTCCTTATTTCCCCATAATATGTATGTGCATAAAGAAGCACTCGCAAAAACAATAGGTAAAGAACTAACCAGAAAAGTAGAGGTAACCCGAACCCTCCACGAAAAATTATGTAAGGAATGCTTAACGCAACAAGAGCAGATGTTGAACGATAGAAACCCTGCTTTGCAAGCAATACTTCTCGTTCGGGAAACCCTTCCTTTGCTACTATTACATCGCACAACTGAAATCTTGCTTGATTATTTAAGTTTTTCAACTTGAGTTTTTGTTCAATTTGTTCTGTTAAATCATTCTTTATTTCAAGCCCCTTATATCCATACTTTTGTCTTACCATAAAATTAACAACATTTTGCAAAAAATTAACAACAGAATATCGCAGCCGTTTATTCTTATAGTCACTTGGATAGAAAGACACGTAATAAAGAAAATTACCTACTGCAAAAAGAATTTGCCCAGTAATAAAAGATCCAACAATAAGCGTGAAGAGAAAAATCTCATTAGGGATTTTTTCCTGCAGCTGTTCAAGAAAATAAACCACTATTAGTAATAATGCACCGGGGAGTATATGACTAATTAAGTCATATAAAGTAAAACTGAAGAATCCCGCACTTTTTTCCATAATTAATCCACACAACTCCTAATCGGATAAAGATTTTTATATCCATATTTTTTATACCTTGCTATTATATGATTCATTGTATTCCCTCCACAATTGCTTTTTCCTCCAGAGTAAGACCGTAGAGTTTATAAACTAGCTGGTCAATTTGATCCTCATAAGTTTTAACTTTTGCTTGCTTCTCTGAACTGGTGAGATAACCATTTGAGTTTGTAACAGCAAGAATCTTGTCAACAAATTCAATAAACGGCTTTTGTTCCCTAAAATTAATCATCGGAATTAAGAAGTTTTTGTAATCCTGTAGACTAAAAGCGGGGTAATCATCACGTTGACCACTACTATTCAGATTCACTTGAATATAGGAGTAAAACTTACTATTCAAAATAGCTAAAAGATAGTAGTAGTTTATCTTCTCACCCAAATCATATATGGCGTATAAGTTTTTTTTAAAAGCAAATTCACCATCAGAAAAAGCGAATTGTAATCTGAATTGTCTGTTTATCAATTGTCTACCCAATAGTTTTTTACAATAAAATAAACTTATTGGTTTATTCTCAAGTAATGCTTTGTATTTTACCCAACATTTTTTTCCAGTATCTATAAAATATCTATAAACTTGTCCTGTAAACCAGGGAATAAGTTCTGAATTGTTATTGTTGTTATCTAAAATAAGTTGATGTTCTTTCGGGGGCAATGTACCCCTTTGAACTTTTGCTATTTCACCCAATAATTTATTTTTAACGTTTTTATATTTAGCAAGTAAGCTGGGTAAATTACTATTCAAATAAATTACATATTCTTTGTCTTGAGACCAGCTGTTTACATCGAAATCTACGAGAGAAACACTCCCATGCGTCACAATGTCCTTAATATTAAATTTGAACGTTTTTACCATAGCATTCTTTATACTTTTTCCATTAATAATTAATATTAGGCTATCAATATATGCTGCTTTGAAAATGTCATAGGGCAACTGGACAATTTGGTTTATTGATTTGTTATCTAAAAGGAATCTTCTAAATTCTTTGAACTTATTACCGGCCAACCATGTGGTTGGTATGATGTAAGAAATTACTCCTGAATCGTGCAATATCATCTGAGCCTTTTCTAAAAATGCAACATAAGTATTATGATTTCCTTCGGTCAGACTAAACCCCCTTAATTCTTCAGGGGATACTACTATGTAAGGTGGATTAGCTATAACCACATCAAACCCACTTTTGCCATTTCTTTCAAATACCTCTGAAAAATGGAGTTTCCAAAGAAAAAATGGTTTTACATTTGTCCTTTTATATTGTTCAAGTTTTTTAAGAGAAGATTCTTTGTTTTGTTCCTTCAGGGTGGCCTCTATTAATTCCCATTCTAGCTTCTCGACCTGTTTTTTAAGCTCATCCTTCTCTCTTTTTTGTGCAGTCTCAAAGAACTCTTTTTGTAACGACTGCAGTTCTTCCCAAATCTTACGGGCTTTCTGTTCATCACCAAACAACGCGTTTTGATTAGAGTCTTTTATCTGAAACCTAACTCCTTTTTCATCTTTGATGGCAAGTTGCACTCTTTTTAATTCACCCTCAAGTTGGTAAAGCTCCGTAGGTCGTTCTATTTTTTGGTTTTTCATCCATAAAGGATTTCTCTGGTAATAAATCATCAAGTTTTTTTGTATTTCTTTTTCTCTTGCTTCGAGTTTTTTAATTTGATCATCGTTTACAGGGATATAAGAATTAAGTAATCTGTCATCAAAAAGCTGTATCCCTTCAAATTCCTCAAGTAAACTATTTCCTTGCATAATTTTGTAATCTAAATTAGGTAGTGGTTTAATCTGTTTTATATCCTCTTCATCAACCACAAGCGAAAGCCATAAACGAAGCTTGGCAATCTCAACCGCACCGGGGTCAATGTCCACCCCGTAAAGCGAATATTGGATAGCATCTCGTTTAAAGCTATAGATTGAACGATCCTCTTTATCCTCCAAGTAGTTTGTAAGAGTATTCCTAGTCCTGATGATCTCGTTCATCATCCCAACAGGAAAAGCGCCCGATCCAATCGCCGGATCGCAAACACGGATATTTTTTAACCTGTCGTCAAGCAACTGCGCGTTTTTACGAATTGATTCGGGGAGTTTGTAAGAATAAGTGAGAGTTTCTTTTCCTTCCTGTTCAACCCGGCTGTCATGCTCTACTGCTGTTTCTCCGTATTGAATCAAAGTCTCGATATCTTTTCTATCAACCTTCTCCTCACATTCGTTTACCAAGTAATTGATTAAACTCTCCTGACACATGTAGTGAACAATCTCGCGGGGCGTATAATAAGTGCCTTTGGATTTACGGTCTTTGACCTCCAAAAGATTTTCAAAAACCTTACCTAACATTTCTGGATCAACCGCCACCTCTTTTTCTAGCGGTTCATCCTCTTTGACTGTGAAGTTGTAGCGGTCAAAAATATCTAATATGCCTGTCCCTATATCACCCTCTTTAGTTCTTACATGATTAGAGAATAAATCATCCGGTAAAAGTATATCTGTATGAACCCAATCATAATCACTGATAGGATCAAAAAGTCCACCATTTAAGAAAGGGATCTTACAATTAAAGCGGCTATAGAAATCTTTGTCCCGTTCTTTTGCTAATGCCTCATAGAAAAGGGGCTCTAAAATATCATTAAAGAAGTTTTTGTAATCAGCGATCATCTTCTCAAGTAAAAGACGTAAAAAGTTTTTCGGACCAGTACCCCAATCATCATCCCGGCCAACACCAAACCAGCCTTTTTTTTGTAAGAAATAAAGAAAGACAATTTGTCCAAGAAGTTTTTTAGAAAAATCAACAGGATCAACACCTTTGTTTGTAAAGTCTTGTGCTATAGCATGATCTTTTTTCATAAGGCGCTCTAATGAATCTTTAACATCTAGAAAAAGACTTTTGTATTTCTCGAAAAACTCTTGAGTAACAACTTCTATATTGAAGGCTTTCTCTAAATCGGAAAGGAGAGGATTATTTTTATCATCCTGCAGAGTGGGCAATAGTTGTCTTTGCGCTGTATGGCTGTTCTCGTTTTTACCGACTAAAAAAGAAAACCTGCGGGCCGGGGTAAGCTCAGTTTTGGTTTTAATCCTACCGGTCGAGGATTCAACAATCTGATAGTCCATTTTGACCAGAGAAAATCTCCAATCGTCAGGATTATCTGTATGAAAAGCTACTAGTGCGGCGTCTTTTAATTCACCGCCTCTGCTACCTGCTAAATACCAAGCAATAAAATTTCTTTGCATGGTACGGGCGTGTTCAATGGAGCGTGCTTTTTTTAAATGAACTATGAGAACGTCTATTTTATTTTCTTCTGCGTCCTCGTATTTACCAATTCTTTCAAGAGTATGGATATAGGATTTATAGGCATCGGGAATGAGATTGCCACGATAAACGAAGTTCTTTTCGGTATCTAAGAAATTAAAAAGATTTTTTGAAAAAGCTACGAATCGGTCACGACTAAAGGGGTTTTGGAATACATCTTGAATTAGTTTAATTGCATAATTTTTATCCATATCATTTACTCATTAAATATTCCGATAAAATAACTTCTCTTGGTCCGGAAGTTTGAGCTGAACTTTCCGCAATTGTTTCTCTGAAAAACTCCGGAGCGATAGTGGTTTTAAGAACGGCAAGCAGTCTAAGAGGACTTAGGCCACCCTTGAAGTGTTCGCTAACCTGTTTAATAAGGGTTTTTGTTGTCTGTTTTGGTAAACCTCCTTCTTCCAGTAGTTTTATGACTTTTCGAATATAAAGCTCGTCTTCATCTGTAAACCCCTTGAAGTGCTTAATCTCGTTAGATTTGAGAATTCGCAGTACTTGGGTAGCTGTATCTCTTCCGCCTTTTGATTTTGTTTCTATTACCTCTTCAGCAGTAGAGAATTCAAAGGCTTTCTTGTTCTCCTCTAAAAGGGGGTAGTAATCTTTACCTAAATTTTCTCTTTTTGTGTCTTTTTCTACCTCAAGAGTTTTTGCGGCTGATATAAAGTCCAGTTCCTCCGAAGAATTGTTACTGGCAAGATAGAATTTCTGTAATTTTCCTTTGCGAAAGTAAGTCAGTAAAGAATCTGTTTTATTATCATAGGACCTTGCGGTGCGGGCTTTTTTAGGCAATCTTTTAACTTTCTCGAATAGATCAGGTTCTTCATCCCGGATAGTCCTAATAATCTGTAAATACTTAAGTTCGCTTTCTTCACCCTCATCTTCTCCGGTGATTGTTTTCTTTGAAGTAAGCCTTGCCCATAAATCGTGCGATTTTATCTCCTCACCCTCCGTTAGTAATCGAGCGTCATTGCCAAGCATTTCTATAAACGCCTGTATTTTCGCTTCGGCTGATTCTTTTAGTTTTATCTGGTCATTTGATTGCTTTGTTGGGAAGAAATTAAAAGTGTAAATTGTGTCAAAAGGTGTATCTATACGATTTATACGACCTGTTCTTTGCATTAGCCTTGTTGGATTCCAAGGAATATCGTAATTAACAACAACATTAGAGCGGTGAAGGTTTACACCCTCTGATAAAACTTCTGTGCTGATAAGGATTCTATAATCATCTTTAGGAAACCTTGCCCTTGCATCAAAATTTTCAATAACTTTTTCGCGGGTTTGTGCGCTCGACCCACCCCAGAAAGTCAAAACTTCATCCGGAAATTTGCTTTGTAGATTTGTTCCTACATATTCTGCTGTTTCTTTTGATTCAGTAAAGATGATAATTTTGTTATCTTTTAGAATCGTGCGAGAGGATAATACATCTATGAACTTTAATAGTTTGGGGTCGCGTTTGATATTTTCCCAAAGCTTGGAAATTTCATTCAAAACACGCAGGTCATTTTCTAACTTCTCCTTAAACTCTTTTCTAAAGTCCTTAGAGGGATAGCGTTGAGCCTTATCTTCATCAATTAACCGCTGAATCGCCTCATCATTGTCGTTCTCTAAAAATTCAAATAGTTTATAAGTATATTTCTTGCTTATGTAGACATTTCCACTTTCAAACTCTTTAATAAACTGCTCATATGAGGAAATAAACCTATGTAATGTATTCTTAAAAGCATAAAAACTACTTTCCAGTCTTTTAACAAGGAGAATTTTCATAAACTTACCCATGTTTTTCTGTGACTGTTCCTCTAATTGATCAATTTTCCCTTTGTAGTAAAGCATGGGCATATAGCGAGCATAATCAAACTTCTTTGTTATTAACTCAATGGTACTGTTAAATATTTCATTCTCCTCATCGCTTAACTCATACAGAATAGGTTCTGGATCGGCAACTTCGGGGAATTTGAGTTTTTGACGCTTTAAGTCCTCACCAAAATAATTGACAATCTCGGTTCTGGTTCTTCTCACCATCAGATATTTAAGAAGTTTCTCTCTAATATCCTTTGCGTTATCTCTTACCGCGTTCATATACTCGGTATGATTGCGCTGTCTATCTAAATCTTTAAGCCTTTTCTCGAGTCCGGCAAAGAATCTTTCTAAGTCAGGTAGATTAGGGATAGTGCTTTTCTTGCCCTTTTGAAATAGTTTAACTTGACTTAAAATATCCTTCGGAGAGTTATTAAGAGGCGTTGCTGATACAAGAATAACTCTTTTACCTCGGCAAATCTTAGCAAGAGCCTCATAAGTAATATTCGTTTCTGTTCTAAATCTATGAGCTTCATCAATAAAAATGTTGTCATATTTATCTGTGCCTCTTTCAACGAGCTGATCTAATTTACCAAGAGACTCAAAATCGGATGGTACTCTAAAATCTGAAAATATATTCGTCCAAGACCCCGGATTATCTTTTTCCAAAAGAACCGGAGGAGCTATGACAAGATTTCTGCCATCAAGCTGCTGGGCAAGCATGGCTGATATGTAGGTTTTACCGAGACCCACAACATCGGCTACAAATACTCCGCCGTATTCTTCAAGAATCTTTTTAGCATTTAATACGGCCTGCTCTTGATATTCTAATTTTTTAAATTCTGTGGGAACATATTTATAAAATACCTCACTGGTGCGGCTTATTTCGTCCTTGAAGTATTCGTAAAGAAATTTTAGGTACAATTCATGGGGAGTAATGGTATTATTTAACCAAGTTTTCGTCTGGATTGTTTCGATATACTTTTCAGAAACGTCAACTGCATTTTCCCAAAGCTCATTGAATTTGGTTTGAGCGAAGTCGTAATCAGTTCTGGTCTTAAGTTCTACATTAAATTCTAGGTTGTCAATTAAACCTGCTTGAGTAAAATTACTTGAACCGGTAATAACCCTGCCTACGTCTCTATCTCCCTCCGCAAAGGTCATAATATAGAGCTTGGCATGAATATTTTCCGAGGGATAGGCTTTTATTTCCAGCTTTCCACTTTTCAACCACTCTAAGAATTTATTAACTCCTTCTTCTGTATCGTGGTTGTCTTCTGAAACACCCATTTCCTCAACCAACGTATCAGAGAATTTTTCTTTTGCTTCGGCGTGGGAAAATTGCAGGCTTTCTTGTTTGGGGATATAGGATTTTTGAATTAGATTGTAAGTATCCCTATTTGTGCTAATACCAATAAGAATCCTTAATTTCTCGGTATTTTCCAATGATTTGTAAATAGCATAGAACCCGCTAGTATAAAAATAGCCAACTAAAACATCAAAGAATTTAGTATCTTTGATGAGGACTTTGAACCTATCAGAAAGATTTTTATCCCTTTCGTTAGTAATAAAAGTTAAATCAGTGCTCATTTTAATCTTAATTTATAGACATTTTACTCTAAAATGATCTGATTAACCACCATTTAAAACAGATATTGCAAAAGAGTAGTCATTTCATAGAAAATGCTTAATAATGGCAAGGTTTTTTAAGAAGGAAGAAAACAAACCTCTTACTTATTCATCCATAGTTGAACGTAAAGCCGGACCTAATTATGCTGTCTGGATTATGGGAGGTATAGTATTTATCGCTATTTCTTTACCTCCCTACTTCAACTTCAAATAATGGACTTTCAGATCTTACAGTAAATATGATTGAAGATTTTAAAGTGTAGTTATTGGTCTCGATTGCAGAATCCAAATTTTATTTTGATTATCAATTAAAGGCGTAATTTAGATCAATTTTAACAAAAACTTACATTTTTAGATAGCACAACCCAATTTCTTATAAGCAAAGCTTGTCGCAGCTTACAGTTTGCTGATAAGCTCGTCCCTCCAAAGGATTGACATGGCACAATATCTTGTGCTATAAATCGCATTACGTAAGGTTTCTGTAAGTTTTCTGCCTCTGCCCAAAAAAGATTGGAGGTGAGGTATGAAAAAAGCACTACTCATTAACTTGCTATTATTAACAGCTCTTTTGAATGCATCTCCTGCATTTGCTCAATCCGCTGATATTTCCAAAGTCCAAAGTTTTATCCAGAATATTATCCAGATTTTTGTGACCCTGGCAGGTCTGGTTGCTACGGCATTTTTAGTCTGGGGAGGGTTTCGCTACATTACCAGTTCCGGCAATCCTGAAGCCTTGGACGGAGCCAAGAAAACCGTCATGTATTCCGCAATCGGCCTGGCAATAGTCCTGGGGGCATTTGTTTTATCCAATATAGTCACCCAGATTGCAACTTCTGCCTTCGGCGGTGCCCAATAAGGGTGCTTCGCGCTAAAACCTGCCCTTAGGTTTTAATATGAAGTTTTTGTCAGCTTTTATAGCAATGCTTTGCTTACTCCTAAACCCTGCTTTGGTTTTTGCGGCCACCACAAATTCCGAGATATCTGCCTTTACAAACCAAACCCTAAGTACCCTGCTGATCTTTGCAACGGCTGCCGCGACATTTTTCCTGGTCAGGGGAGGGTATATGTATATCACCTCCACCGGAAAGCCGGATGCGCTGGAACATGCCAAGCTGACAGTCAGGAATGCCCTGATAGGACTGGTAATTGTTATCTCTGCTGCTGTTTTCTCATCTCTCCTCCAGGGAGCTTTTAATACGCCGTCCCAGGGCACATCATCTGCCCAGCTTAACCTTTCTCCCATCCAGCCTGTAGAACCTTCAGACGGCTTAACCCAGGTTTTACTTGACGCAATAGCAGGATTTCTTCAGAATATTGTCCAGTCTGCCACTAAGCCGTTAACAGACGGAATTATCACTTTTTTGACCAATACGCCTTCTATCCTGACCAACTCCGTCATCTTTAATTTCTGGCTGGTGATGGTGGGAATTACCGATTCTTTGTTTGTCCTGGTAATAGCTTTGCTGGGGTTTCACTTCATGTCCGCTTCCACATTCGGGTTTGAAGAGATTGAATTTAAACACCTGCTCCCCCGGATCGGCCTGGCTTTTTTGGGAGCCAACATGTCCATATTTTTAGCCGACTGGATAGTTTTAAGCTGCAATAAACTCATATCAGCAGTCTTAAATGCAACAGGCGGGCTAAACTCTGCCTGGATACAAAATGCCTTTACCCCGGCTTCCATTGCCACAGATAGCACACCCTTAATCACATTTATCTTCATGATTTTATTTGTCATTGTGGCCATAGTGCTGCTTCTATTTTATGTGACAAGGCTGATCACCATTGCCCTGGGTGCTGTCATGTCCCCCTTAATTTTTCTGCTGTGGGCAATCCCTAAATTTGCAGATTTTGCCGAGATTTCAATTAAGGCATATATCACTGCCGTCTATACTGTTTTTGTTCACGTTGTAATCATTCAGCTGGCAGCTTCATTTTTAACTGTTCCCGGCCAGACCGGCACTAATTCACTGATATCAATCCTGGTAGGCATTGGCCTGCTGTTTACCCTTCTTAAAACTCCAGGCATTATGATGCAGCTTGTTTTCTACAACACTGGTAGGGGTCTGGCAAAAAAATTAGGAGGACAAATCATGAATGTTATTTCTTCCAGTTCTAGGGAAGCATCTATGGCAGGAAAGATGGATGGAACAAAGGCAATAACTCCACGAAAGGGTCTTGCAGTATGAGAACAACCGTAATACCGGCACAGATCACAACAGTAGAGGATAAGATTGCAGGGAACTTTAACCTGACCCAGATACTGCTTCTTTTAGCCTCCCTCTTTATAGCAGTAGGCATTTATGCCGTCCTGCCTGCCAGACTACACTTTTCCGTTTATAAAATACCTTTGATAATTGCTGGTTTTTTTGTTTGTTGCACGCTGGCTCTCAGGATAAAAGACCGGGTGGTCTTGAACTGGCTGTTTATCCTGGCCGGATATTATTTACGGCCGGCTTATTATGTTTCCGATAAAAATGATGTTTATCTTCGGGATATTGTTTTAGAGCCTATTCTTAAAAAGAAAGCCAAAAAAGCTGTCAGGCTAAATAGAGCCGGAAATGAAAAAGAAGCCCCGATGTTTGATCCGGACAGCGTAGAGCGTATTTTGGGCATCTCAAGGGCCAAATTATCCTTTAAATTTGATAAGGAGGGCATTAATGCTGTTTGGCAAGCCAAAAAGTAAATCTTCCTCCAGAAGGCAGATCAGGATTAAGGAAGTTAAGGATAATATGCTAATTCTTCCCGGTAACAAGTACCGGGCGATAATTGAAACTTCAGCCATTAACTTTGAGCTAAAAAGCGAAGATGAACAGGATGCAATTATTGATAATTTTCAGAATTTCCTAAATTCGCTTCCTTGCTCACTGCAGATCCTGATCAGGGTCAGGGAGGTTGATATAGACCGGTACCTGGAAGAGTTCAGTAAAAGAGAAAGCAAGGAAGAAGAGGAAGTCTATAAAACCCAAATTCAAAGCTACTGCTCGTTTATTACTGATTTAGTTTCCGGGAATAAAATATTATCAAGAAGGTTTTATGTGGTGATTCCATATGATGACAGCGGCGGAAAACATGATTTTGCCCTCGTAAAAGAACAGCTTCTTTTAAACCAGGATATTGTCATTAAAGGCCTGGAAAAGCTGGGCATGAAGACCAGGGTGCTGGATTCTCTTGAAATCCTTGACCTTTTCTATACCTTTTACAACTCTGACCAGGTAAAATCCCAGCCGCTTAAGGCTGAAACCTTAAGGCCAATTTTTGAAGGAAGCTATGCAATTTAGTATATTTTCGGATTTTAAGGAAAGAAAAAAGGCCACACAGAAGGCAGTCAAGTTTAATGTCGGAGGACAGGATCAGATCGACCTTATTTCCTACTCCGGACTGGAAGAGCAGTCTAACTACCTGGTTTTGGGTAATAAATTTGTTAGAACACTTTTTGTCTCCGGTTATCCGTATGTAGCCTCAACCGGGTGGCTAACCATGTTAATTAACTTTAACCATAACGTCGATATCTCCTACCATGTAGAGCATATTGACCCGATATTGGCTTTACCCAAACTGAACAGGAAGATTACCGAGCTTGAATCAACCAAAAGATCCATGCAGCAGTCAGGAAAAATAATCGGCTCGGAAATTTCAGACCCCCTGGACTCGGCCATTGAACTGAAGAATAAAATCCAAAGAGGCCAGGAAAAGCTTTTCCAGATCTCAATTTATATCACTATCACTGCCGGTTCCTTAGTAGAGCTTAATAAAGTCACCACCCTTTTGGAAACTGTACTTTCCACCAGGCTTTTCTATTCCAAAACAGCCACCTTCCAGCAGCTTGAGGGGTTGCAATCAGTTCTACCGAGGGCAGAAAACCAACTTGGTCAGAGAAGAAACCTGGATTCATCCTCTGCTGCTTTAACCTTTCCTTTTACCTCATCAGAGCTGGTACAGGAATCAGGAATTTTATACGGAATCAACAAATCCAACAATTCCCTGGTGATGATTGACAGGTTTTCCTTAAACAACTCAAACAGCATTACCTTTGCCCAATCAGGCTCCGGTAAAAGTTATACTGCCAAAGTGGAGATCCTAAGGCACCTGATGCAGGGCACTAAAGTCATTGTTATTGATCCGGAAAGAGAATATAAAAGACTGGCTGAATCTGTTGGGGGAACTTACATCAAGCTATCAGTGAGATCAAAAGAAAAGATCAATCCTTTTGATTTTTCCCTAACTTCCAATACTGAGGAGGGAAACGGCCTGCCGGAACATATTCAGGATTTAACCGAGCTTGTGTCTTTAATGGCAGACGGATTAACGGCGGAAGAAAAAGCCGTGGTAGATAAAGCCATAATACAAACATATAAGCAGTTCCACCATTCCATGAAAGATGAAACAGTCAGTGAGGATATAAACACCAAGAAAAGAGGCCGGAAAAAGAAAGTTAAAAGAGGCAGGCCGAGGAAGATAAGAGCCTATCCAATACTCAAAGACTTATATAAAACCCTGAGGCAGTTAGGCCAGAAAAAGCTTTGCACAAGGCTTGCAAAATACATAAAAGGGTCGTTGTCGGGTGTATTCGATGCCCAGACTAATATTGAGTTAAATAACAGACTGGTGGTTTTTGATATCAAGGATTTATCGGAATCCTTAAGACAAATAATGATGTTTGTGGTAGCTTCTTTTGTCTTTAACCAGGTTAAAAAAGATCCTGTCAAAAGGCTGCTGGTAATAGATGAAGGCTGGATGCTGTTAAAACATGAAGAAACAGCAAATTTTATAGCAGGACTGGCCAGACGTGCCAGAAAATACTACTTAGGCGTATCGGTCATTTCCCAGCAGGCTAATGATTTTCTAAACAGTGAATACGGCAAGGCCATAGCCTCACAATCATCCCTGCGGGTTTTAATGAGGCAGGATACCACTACTATTAAAAAGATAGCAGAAGAATTTAACTTGAGTGAATATGAGCAAAAGTTCTTATTATCCTGTGACAGGGGTGAAGCCTTAATTATTGCCGACCAAAACCACGTAGCCTTAAAAGTTGTAGCCTCAGAATCAGAACATCCATTAATTACCACAAATCCTGCAGAAAGATTAGTACTCAACTAAGAATGAATGAACCCGAAATTATTTTTAACACTATTCTCCTTTAGAAATGAATTAAAATATGTGGCTTTGGCTTTTGGATTGGCGATCCTCGTTCCGATAATTGCCATAATTCTTTTAACCCAAATCGGGCTGGATATTATTTCAGATAAGTTGGTATCTGTTAATGAAATTACACAAAATGTTGAAATCCATGATCCTACAACTGGTGAAGCTACCCCAATAGAGGTAACAGCTGCCTGGCCTACAACAGGAGTTATCACTTTGGAGTTTGCACAAAGCAGCGGTTTCCAGATTTTTCATGCAGGGATTGATATAGCCAATGCACAGGGAAAAATCGGTGATCCTGTAAATCCATTTTTACCGGGTAAAGTTATCTATGCGGGTGAGATCTGGTGGGGGTATGGTAAACATATAATTCTAGATAACGGTAACAATATAACTTCAGTGTATGCCCATCTTGATAAAATCTTTGTAGTAAAAGGGCAGGAGATAACCACAACTAAGCAGGTTATCGGTAGAGAAGGGAGTACCGGATGGTCAACAGGCCCACATCTGCATTTTGAGGTAAGGGTTTATGGAATACCAGTCAACCCAAGAACATTCTTAGGACAGGGAAACCCTAACTAACTTTATTTGTGGGTAAATCTAATAATTCTTCTTGCATCGCTAATATCCGTTTTAAGGGTTAATACGTAAGGTTCTTCCCCACGTTTTAATTCTTTTACAATCTCTAATCCTGCTGTAGTTATAACTCTGGTTTCTGCTATTTCTGTATCTGCACCAAATGTGGAGCGATAAATTGTAGAATGAGAATTATCTGGTGCACATTCAAATAAATAGACTTCTCTTTCTCCGTCAGGTTTGTTTTGAGATACTGAACCAGGACGATCTCCTGGTTTTAACTCAGGTAACTGTACCCAATCTTTAGCCATTGCATTGTATACTTCAACACCAAGTGTCATGAAGTGATTATACCTCAAGCAGGCACCTTGTTTCAACTATAGGATTTGAAAAAGAAGATAGATAAAAGTACTATTGAAATAACAGCTACAATCCATTTAACATAACTTCTTGGGGCTTTTTGCATCTCAACTGAAGCAAAACTAATAGGTTTCTTTTCTTCTTCCTTAAATAGATTCATTTTCTGATTCAGATATAATTTTTTGGGCACAACCATTATGCGCTACAAGAAGTTGTTCTCCATGCGCCTTATCCATAGTTTCTGCAACATACTTCTCATGAATTTCCACCTGTCCGTCATTATCAATAAGATTTAACCCCTCTGGCTCTTCCTGTTTACCTCCAACCACTAATTCTCCGCAGATTGCACATCTTCGGTGATTATCAATCCAGTGATAATGCTCACCCATTTCTCTTGCTTCATTTTCTTCTCTTTTATCTGAAGGAAATGAACTGTCCCTATCCCCATAAACAACTATAGGGATATTTCTTTTACATAAATCGCAATAAAAAGTTGTCTGGTAAATAACACTATTCATTTTCCTCCCATTCAATAATTTCTTTTACTTTTTCAGGGTTCAAATGTATAAATTCCTGACTTCTTACAGGCATAAAACCTGCAACTCCGGTATTTATCCAAGAAAGAACCTCTTCTTTTGACTCAAAATTCACTTGAAATCTTTCTCCGCTATGGAGTACTACAGTAAACATTTTCTCTTTTTTGTCTTCAGTTTTCATAACAATTAATTTTCCCTATCATACATTTCTACCAATAATTTTCCTCTCTCAAGTAGTTGGGTATAGGTAATGATTTCAATCCCATGAAGAGCAAAATTTAATTTTCTAAGAGCTTCTCTTTTTGACTCATCTTTTAACTCATCCCAACCTTCAGAATTACCTATAAGGATATACGCCCTAGGTTTAATCGTGCTTAATTTTAATTTTTTTTCAATCTCCAGCTGATGAATTTCAAGCTGGTAAAGATAATTTACTACCTGCCCGATTGCTTGTGAAACCTCACTACTCCAATAGAATGATCCTGAGTGGCTGCCATTAGCAACTAGTATTTCTTTGTCAGGCTTTTTTATTTCCAGAATATCCAGGAAACCATCAGAGGTAGGAAATAAAAAGTCTGGAATTTCACTAAAACCAACCTGTTTTTTCTGAATGGGTTTCAAATAATTAGAGCCAAATAACCAATTATTTGCATATATCCAAGCTTGCCAGGAGTTTGTACCACTTGTTTCCGGAAAACTTTTACCCAATCTATCAATCAACTCTTCCAATTTACCTCTGTACAGGGCTTGGTTAGCAGCAGCCTGTAACTCTTTCATCGTAGAAGCAGTCAATTTTTTTCTATCAACTCCTGCTTCTTTAACCACCTGTGTTACTTTTTCAATTAACTTATCTGTCTTTTTGGCAGATAAAGTCTTTGTGGCTTCAGGTAAAACCTCAATAACTTGCTCTGTTTCCTTTTTTGAGGGAAGTATTTCTAGATCCGGAATTTCTTTACTAAAGTTGTCCTGTATAAATCTAGTAGCTGTTCTAATTCCTGTTTGTCTATATACTTCAAAAAACTTCTTTCTTGCCAAACCATCAAAAGCCTCAAGGTTTATAGTAACTTCCTTACCATCTATCTTGGACTTCTCATGAGAGAGGATTAATTTAAGGCTTTTACCTAAATTATTTGCTAGAATCTCTAAAAGATGCTTGCCTCCTTTAAACCCATTAGCCTGTAGAGATTTAAAGAGAGTTTCATGACGCTGTGATTTAATCTTTTCTAGCCGAGTTTTTACAATAGGAGTTACAAAAATAGTAACACCAGAAAAATTACCATAGCTTTTATTTAGGATCTTGATTTGTATCAGCTGCGTGGGCATAAATGCAGGTCAATAGTAGCAGAGATTCAGGTTATAAGAAAGATATGAAAGCTACTTAAGGACGTCTTTTGGGGTCTGGGTATATTAAGATTTTCATTAAATTTAAGAAGTGTGTTGCGGATTCAGTTGCTTCTTCATCTGATAATTTAATTCTATATTTATCCCAATGGAGTTTCTTATATTTTTCCAATATTTTTGGAGGTATCATCTTATTTTGTTCTTTCTTCCCAGATCATTTTAGCAATCATTTGTATTTCATCTGCCACAGCTTCTATAGTTTCCTCTATCAGATCATTTGGGTAGTTCTTCTCAAGCAATTTTCTTGCTTGTTCTAGGGCATCCTGGCGATTCCCAGCCAGTCTGACTATGGTTTCAGTAGACAGTTGTTCAATCTGCTTTTTATATTCTTCTGAATCTTTTATTAAATCTCTAACTAAACTCATGCCTGTATTATAACGCAACGCGTTACAAGAAGCGTCGCGATGTAATCGCAAGCGATTATAGCATTTAATGTTATAAACAGCCTCTAAATTTTGCTATCCAGAAATGAGAATGATATACTGTGCATATATGACCAGAAGTAAAGATAAAAAATTCGCCAAAGAAACCGGTGAAAAATTTAAAAATGCCAGAGAAAAACTTGAGTTTACACAAGAAGAAGTTGCAGATAAAGTTGGTATGAATATTACCAACTACGCCAGAATTGAAAGAGGAGAAATAGAACCTTCAGGCAGTAATTTAATCAAAATCTCCAAAGTTCTTAAAGTAAAACTCTAAATAGATTTTTCCAGCTTTAAGAAGTTAAACATCTCTAAGGCTAATTCCTGCCCTTCAATCCTTCTCATTATCTCTCTGCTTCTTGTTTGAGATAAGATATTTAAGCTTCCTTCCCAAAGGACTTTTCTATCTAAAATTGCCAGTTTCCGGTGATGATTTCCTGTGCAAAGTAAAACTTGTACGCCTACCATTTCACACCAGGTGATGGCATCTTCTGACTGTGGCTCCATAAACTCCTCATGTTCCCTTGGATCACGGGTAATTATGTATATTTTTACTCCTTTTTTAAGTAATTCTTTAAATAAACGATCAAACGTCCTCATTCTTCCGGTAGTAATGTAGGGGCTTTCTATGATTACCTCCTTAGTACAGCCTTTAAGATCACGCAAGAACGTTTGATAAAATGTTTTTTCATCATATAACTGGGAAGTAATCAGATTTGAGTTCATTTTTCCTCCTCTTTCTGATATACTTCCATTAGCTCAGTGATCCAGCCTAGAAAAAGTTCGAAGTTAAAATCACTTGGGGCACTTGAGGAAGTTTTCGAAAGCAGAGCTTTCTTCCACTCACTAACGTTCGCGGGAGTAACTCAGTGGTAGAGTGCCTCGTTGCCAACGAGGATGTCGCGGGTTCAAATCCCGTCTCCCGCTCCAAATATTTAGATTGTTATAACAATCCTTTCCCGTATTTAATAGATAATATTCCGTGTAATCTGAGGGGTGCAACCCCTAATATCCTTAATCAAGGGTATAAATAATAAGAAAATGCTATAGTTAATGTATGGGTTGGTTGAGCTATGCTTTATTAGCAGTCGCTTCTTATTCCGTCTTTTATATACTTACGAGAGTTTTCCTCAAGGAGAAAAGCAGTGATGCTATTGCATACACTATTGTGTTTAACTTTGTTTGCGCATTGCTGATTTCACTGGTTTCACTGAAAAACGGTTTTATTCTTCCTGATATCAAACACTATTATCTTAATTTTGGGCTTATGGCTGTACTGTATACCGCTTCTCAGGTTTTAATATTTAAAGCCTCCAGAACGATTGGGGCATCGGACTTAATTATATTCTCATCTACTAGAGTTTTATGGGTTATAGGAGCAGCCTTACTATTTTTGGGGGAAGCTTTTAACACTCCTAAAATAATTGGGACTATTCTAATACTTATTTCAGTAGTATATGTCTCTGCAAAGAAGAAAGGAATAAAGTTAAACAAAGGACATATATATGCTCTTTTGGCAGCTTTTTGTATTGGCATTGGTTTTGTAAATGATTCTTATATTCTTAGAAATGCTGATACTATATCTTACGCAGCGCTAGCTTTTATTTTTCCAGCTGTTTTAACATTAATAGTTTTTCCATCATCAACTTTAAAACTGAAATATTATTTAAACCTGGGCATTTTAACTAAGATATTATTACTTGGAGTCTTTTACTCCATAGGCTTAGTGGCATCTTATTTGTCATATAAAGCAGGTGGTAACGCCTCCCAAATTGTTCCTATTGGTCAATCAGTTGTAATTATAACCGTAATTTTAGCTGCATTATTTTTGGGAGAAAGAGAGAATGTATCCAAGAAAATAATAGCAGCAATACTAGTAAGTATTGGAGTTCTGCTTCTCCGATAAATCCTATGCTTAAGTTTTGGTCTTGTTAATCAACATTCTGCCAAAATATGCTGAACTTTTCAAAATCTAAACCCAAGGATATCAATAACTAACGGATTATCTCAAAAGTTAAGTGACCACTAAATCCCGATCCAAAAAGTAATCTCCAAAGCGTTAAAGTCTTTGTTGTGTTAATACACTTTCTGCTTTAATCTGTAGATAAGTATGGTGTTTAATTTTCATGGCAGTTATACCGAAGATGATAAGGATGCTTTCAGGAAAGCCCAGGAAGAAGATCTGGCAAAGGTTTGCCGATATCTAAAAACAGACTCGGATCTTTTGGTGAATATCAGGTTTGAAATTTTTGAGACCAGGGAAGAAAAACAGAAAGCTGATCCAAACCACAGTATCAGCCGGGCCAGTGCCAGATTTAATGAAATGGCTATTTACAGGGTTTGGACTCCTGACGATAATCCTCACTTTCCCCATGAAATTACCCATCTTGTAGCCCATACTTGGGCAAAACCATATATATTTACTGTGGAGTTGGATACTGCCGATAACAAAAAGATTAAAAAGGATATTGAGATGGTATCCACGTATTTATGCAGGAAGGTTTGGCAGTAGCTGTTGATGATATTGTTTTTGGCAGAAAATTAACAGAAGAAGGACAATCAAAATTTATTGATGATTGGTGCCGGGAGCAACTGCATAAGTTACCCACAACACTAAAACAGGTTGTGAATTTAGAGGGCTTTAATTCAATGGAAAATAAAATTGTGATACCGTTTACAGCCTCTTTGTCTAAATATCTTTTACTAAGTTTTGGAATTAACAAGTATAAGGAAATGTATATAAGACTTAAAGAGACAATGATGCTCGCAGATAACATTAAGATTATAGAAAAGGTTTATGGCCAAGAGGGAGAAGATATTCTCAATAGGTGGCAGAATTCTCTAAGTCAACCTCGTTCTTAATTTATCAAGCATAAAACTGACTTCATATTCCGACAACGCATTCTCTATGACTAGTTACTCACCTTCATCAGCAAATCCCAGTATCTGGCTGTGAGAAATTTGAGCTTGATGTATGAGCTTTTCGTACTTATCAATTTAGGTTAATCTCTTATAGTCTGTGTAAGAAAACACAAGAAGATCCAAAAAAACCCGGCCGTTTGAAACGACCGGATTTTAGAAATAATTACCAAAGATCGGAAAAATTTACTTTTTCTTTCCGAGCATTGTATAAGCCGCAAAAGCTCCTGACAAACCGACTAAAATGTAGACAATTTTAGTCAACATTGAACCCGGTTGAAAAATCATCTCAACAAGGTTTAAGTTCATAAGTCCTACCAATCCCCAATTTATTGCACCGACAATTACAACCCATCCCACTATTTGCTTTGTATCCATCTTTAAATCACCTCCTTTTGAAAAAACTCTATTATCATTGTTGGCATACTTTTAAGAAAGTGTCAATACCTCGACTATTTAAGGTATAATATTTAAGTAATCCTGACTGGAGGTGATCTTTTTTGGATAAACCAATAGGTAAAGTTGTGCATTTCTATGATAAATTAGGAGTGGCTATTGTGGATCTGTCATCCGGCGGAATCAAGGTAGGTCAGGAGATTAAGTTTAAAAGGGGGGACGATGAGTTCACCCAAAAAGTGGAGAGCTTGCAGGTGGATCACGAAAGTGTAGATGCAGTCAAAAAAGGAGACTCATTTGGCCTGAAAGTAGATAAACCCACCAAACCCGGAACGGAAGTATATTTAGTTTAGTTAATAGAAGTTTTCGGGATTAGTCAAAAAAACTTATTGCGGGATCGTCTAATGGCAGGACGATAGCCTTTGGAGCTATCTATCATGGTCCGAATCCATGTCCCGCAACCGACATTGACACCCGGTTTATCAGCATCACGTATAGCTTGATAGATCGGGCTAATCTTGTAGTTCGAATAGCCTGGATAGCTCCAATTGAACCCTGTGTAAAATATCGTACTGAGGAGAAAACGAAGCTGGTCGATATTGGATGCAGAATATAGGGCAGATAGATCTGAGAGTTTGTTCTCTATAAATGTAATTATGGCATTGATGTCATATTTATCAATCAGTTCATTGCTTTGTGCCTCATAAGCCGCAGTTAGGTTCTCTTCTATAATGGCGTTTTGCTCTTTGAATATCTCATCAGAGTAAACCCCAGCAAGATTTTTCTCTACTAGCACCTTCCTTAAGGCTTGCAGCCTATTAATTTCCTCATCAGAGGTCCTTTTCTTTTTATTTAGCTTTTTAAGCTGTTGGTTATATGTTTTAAGGAGTAATTTGCAATACATGTTTATTCCCTCTTGTGAGGGTCTAACTCTGTCTAAAAGTTTTAATAGATACTTAGTTAAGTCTCCAACAGGAACTGAGATATATACACATCTCTTTCTACAGAAATAGTAAGCATATTGGTGATATTTGCTCCATCCTCCGGTAAAAGGCGTGCCACACTTCCCACAGCAGACGATCCTTCTTAAAGGAAAATCCGGATTATCTCTGGTATATTTTGGCATTTTATTGGGATTATTATTCCTGCCGTCTAAAATTGCCTGAACCTTATAAAACTGCTCTTTTGTAATCATTGGAATATGTTGACCTCTTACTTCCTCCGGATAACTTTTGGAAGTTAATAGTCCCATATAGAATTTATTTCTAAACATATGATGGATTGTCTGTGGACCAGCAATGGGAAGACCCCATTCCTGCATAAGAGTTTGCATTTCTCTTAAGCTTTTATTTCCTGTGGCCATTAAATCCCAGGCTTTTTTGTAAAGATGGAAAGCCTTAGGGTCTTTTATGGCATATCCTCCCTGATTGATATAACCCAAAGGTACATGGTTTGTAACAAGTCCCATTAGAAATCTGGCTCTCATCCCATTTTTAGTTCTCTCGGATCTGACATCATTATCATGTTGGGCAAAACTTGCTAAAACTGTTTCGAGCAGTTTTTCAGTTGGTGAATTTCCTGTTGGCTCTGATGCAGAATTTAAGGAAATACCCATCTCGTAAAATCTCTTTCTAAGAGCCAAATAATCAGCTGTTTGTCTTGATAACCTATCTAAGCGGTATACAAAAACTCCCTTAACCTCTTTTTTATTCTTTCTGCAGAAATCAATCATTTGCAAAAGCACTGGCCTACCGATAATATTTTTTGCAGATCTGCCTTCTTCCCTGAAAACTTGGGCTACTTCATATCCTTTATATTTTGCATCTCTTCTGCAAATTTCTTCTTGTGTTTTTAAAGAGAAGTTTTCAACTTGTTCTTCTGAGGAAACTCTGATATAAATAACTGCTTTTTTAGGACTAACAAAATTATTAGTAAGGACAGGTTGTAAATTCATGGTTCAAGATTTAATAATTCCTTTAAAGATTTGCCATCAAAAGTTTCTCTTTCGAATTCCTCTAACCAGCTATCTACTAAATACTGCATTTCATTGACTAAGTCGTAGACTTGCTCATCAGTTAACTCTTTGGCAGAATCTCCTAGGATTTCTCTTGCCTCTAAAATAGTCTTTTCTTGGTGATCTTGCTCATTAAATAGTTGGTTTATCTGGTCATAAGTGCCTTGAGTATTATCCTGAAAGTCTGAGTGTAGAGATGGTACTATTTCACTCTCCATTATAAATATAATTATATAAATATATTTATAGTATGTCAATAGGTAATTTAATCAAGACGTCGCTCACAGGATGGATTTTGCTCCTGCCTGCTAGGACAAAAGTCCATCCCGGGATAGGCATGAACTTTGTGCCTAGGGTACTGGCAATTTGGTCGGTTCTTTACTCTATATAGAATATAGAGAAGAAATGATAAAAAAATAAGCAAAATAAAAGAAAAATAGTATAATAAACCCTTGCCTCAGAAATATGCTCCTAAGATAATAAATAAACTCCTGCTCTAAATTAAATAACAATCCGCCCTAAATAAATAATAAATACTGCCTTAAAAAAACATAAATAAAACAACATGACTAGTAAACAACAAGAAATAGTTGACCTGGTACATAAATACCGATTCATTAACAGAATACAAATACAGCGTTCATTAAAGCATAAAGATGCCAGAAGGATAAACAGTTGGTTAAAAGAGTTAACAGAATGGGAATACTTGGGAAGAATCTATTCTAATAAACTGCTGGAAAATACTAAACCTGCCATTTATTATTTATCAACTGAGGGGATTGCATATCTTAAGGAATATAAACACTTTAGTATAAATGATGTTAAGAAATTCTATGAAGATAAAAATAGATCACAAACTTTTATTGACCATTGTATATTTATTTGTGAATTACTTACCGGACTTAAAACATATGATGATGAAACCAGAGCATATGATGTTTTTACAAAAGAACAATTAACAAGACACGAGCATCTTAAAGAACTTAAGCCCGATGCATTTATTGAAATTTACAAAAAGAAAACTAAGAAAAGTAAGGAAGCAGAAATTTATTCCAGAAATTTCCTTGACCTTTTTGACTTAGGTGTTCCGAGGTATGCCATAAGGTATAGAATTAACCAGTATATTAAATATCACGAAGAAGAATCCTGGAAAGAATATGCTAATACCTTTCCCTTCATCCTTTTAATATTCCCCACTAAACAAAAACAAAATCAATTCGCTAAATTCATAAAAAAAGAACTGACTGAAGGACTGTTTACCCAAGGCATGGCATTTTTACTTACAACCTACCAAAAAGCTAAAGAAAACGGATTAACATCAGGAATATGGCAGGAAGTAAGGGAAGAATAGAATACTGACAAAAAAAATGAAAATTACCTAAAGGGTTTATTAGGGAATAGGGCTTTGAGTTTTTATCTATCGAGCAACCATGAAAGTGATATTGATATGTGAATGCTTATGATACACTGGAAACACACATTCTAATTAATCTATGGACAATCAATGGTATGCAAAAAAGGTTCCCAATGTTTTTGAAATACTTAACTCAAATAAAGATGGTTTAACTAATGAAGAAGCAAAGAGCCGTCTTACAAAGTATGGGTTTAATAAACTCCCGGAATCTAAATTAGATAGTTTAATAATTATCTTCCTTCGTCAATTCCAAAGCCCTTTAATTTACATCCTCCTTATTGCCAGTTTAATTGTGTTTTTAATGAAGGAGTTTATTGATGGCTCCATTATTCTGTTTGTACTTTTCTTTAATGCAATAGTTGGCACAATCCAGGAAGGTAAGGCACAAAATACACTCCTTGCTCTTAAAAAGTTTACTGAAACCAATACAAAGGTTCTTCGTGATGGGAAAGAACTGGTGATACCAGATTATGAGGTTGTTCCTGGAGATGTAGTTATCTTACAGGAAGGCGATAAAGTACCAGCTGACGGCAGAATAATTGAATCTAACAACCTCACAGTTAATGAAGCTGCCATGACTGGTGAATCGCAACCAGTTCATAAATTCGATGAGGTATTGTCTGCCACAAACTTACCAACTGCTGACCAAAAGAATATGGTTTTTAAGGGGACTAATGTTGTGGCTGGTAATGGAAAGGCGGTTGTTGTTGCCACAGGCCTAGAGACAGTTTTGGGTAAAATTTCAAAAGAAATAGCTGTAATCAACACAGAAATCCCTCTTAAAGCCAATATCCGTTACCTCACCAGGTTAATCATTATTACTGTTGCCACTATTTGTACTTCTATATTCACCATAGGCATTATCTTAGGTCATTCAGTAAGAGAAATGTTTACCACTGTTGTGTCGCTGGCAGTCTCTATTATCCCGGAAGGATTGCCAATTGTGACGACACTGGTGTTGGCAACAGGAGTTTGGAGGATGAGTAAACGGAACGCTTTGGTTAAAAAACTTCAGGCAGTTGAAGCGCTGGGTCAGGCAAGGGTTATAGCAGTGGATAAAACAGGTACTCTTACCAAAAACGAAATTCTACTGCAAGAAGTCTATGTCGCCGGAAAGACATTTAGCGTAGAAGGTGAAGGATACAAACCCCACGGAGAGGTAAGTTTAAATGGGAATAAGATTGATCCGCTTAACCATCCGGAGTTGCTGTTATCAGGAAAGTTAGCAGCATTTGTTACCAACAACGGCATTGTTTTTAACGAGGAGTTGAAGCAGTGGCAGGCAACCGGTGATCCGACAGAATCCGCATTATCAGTTTTTGCTCAAAAGATAGGATTTCACAAAGAAATGCTCGAAAAAGAATCGCCCAGACTTTCTGAAATACCATTTGATTATAGAAATAAATACCATGCAGTTTCACATAAGATTGACGGCAAGATTGACATGACTGTCCTGGGTGCTCCTGAAGAGATTTTGGAAGCTGCTACTAAAATTTGGCACGAAGGCAAGAGTCAGCCTCTATCTCAAGAAAAGAAAAAAGAGCTTGAGGATATGTTGGTCAAAATGTCTCAGGAAGGTTTAAGGGTTTTAGCCTTTGCTTTGAAAGATAATGTCAGTAATGAAATAAAGCCTAAAGATGTTGAAGGGCTTACCTTTGTAGGATTCTTCGGCTTAAAAGACACTTTGCGTCCGGAAGTACATGAAGCTATGCAAAAAGCTATTTCAGCTGGAATTAAAGTGGTAATGATAACTGGCGATCATAAGATAACAGCAGAAGCTATAGCTAAAGAGGCAGGTATCTACCATGAAGGAGAGACCATCCTGACTGGGGAAGATATTGATTCATTATCAGAGACGGAGTTTGCTGATATGTTGAATAAGGTATCGGTTTTTGCCAGGGTCACTCCAGACCATAAACTAAAGATTGTCAGAGCATATAAAAGAAACGGTGTGATTGTGGCTATGACTGGAGATGGAGTGAATGATGCTCCTTCCTTAGTTGCAGCAGATTTAGGTATTTCCATGGGCAAGATTGGTACTGAAGTTGCCAAAGAAGCCTCAGATATAGTTTTACTGGATGATAACTTTGCCAGTATTATTGCAGCGATAGAGGAAGGACGGAGTATCTATAAAACTATAAAAAAAGTTATTCTTTACCTCTTCTCCACCAGTCTTGGGGAGGTGTTTACCATTACCGGGGCACTACTTTTGGGATTACCCTTACCAATTTTAGCAGCTCAAATTATCTGGCTAAATCTTGTTACGGATGGTTTCTTAACTGTATCTTTAGCCATGGAGCCAAAAGAAGAAGGTTTGCTTAAAGGCACTTTTGAGCATCCTAAAAAGTATTTAATAGATGGATTAACAATTCAGAGAATGTTCTTAATGGCAGTTCCCATGGCAATAGGTACGCTTTTCCTATTCAGTAGATATTATCAAATTGATATGGTAAAAGCCTGGACAGTATCTCTGACAGTTCTAGCTGTTTTTCAGTGGTTTAATGCCTGGAACTGTAGGCATGAGAACAAATCTATTTTTCAGCTTAATCCCTTCTCAAATAAGTTTTTAGTGGGCGCTACCTTAACTGTTATCGCTCTACAACTGGTCGCTATTTACGTACCATTCATGCAAAAAATACTACGCACCACAACGCTTGATTTATCTGATTGGCTGATAATAATACCAATTGCTTCATCAATAGTGGTTGTTGAGGAAATCAGGAAATTTATCTACCGGCATACAAACGCTAAATAAACAAGAATAGATCATTCTACAAGCTCCTTTTCTGCTATACTTACTTTTATGCATTTTGATCTGGCTTCTCTGATTCAAGCAGTTGGGTATTTGGGAGTTTTTACCATAGTTTTTTTAGAATCAGGTTTACTTATCGGTTTTTTCTTTCCCGGGGATTCGCTTCTCTTTACAGCCGGATTTTTAGCATCCCAGGGGTTTTTTGACATTAAAATTTTAATTGCCGGATGCTTTGTGGCCGCAATTGCAGGTGACAGCATTGGCTATCTAATCGGAGCAAACTTAGGACCTAAGATTTTTACAAAGACAAGTTCAATCTTCTTTCATAAAAAACACCTGGAAAGGGCTCAAAGATTTTACGATAAACACGGAGGTAAAGCTATCATTTTGGCAAGGTTTATTCCGGTCATTCGAGCTTTTGCCCCGGTTGTTGCAGGGGCCGGTAAGATGGATTACAAAAGGTTTGTTTTCTTTAATTTTTTTGGAGCTATTCTTTGGGCAATTGGGGTAACTCTGGCAGGATATTACTTAGGAAACCTGATCCCGGATGTTGATAAATATCTCCTGCCAATTGTTGGGCTGATCGTTATTGCCTCCATATTACCAGCTCTACACCACATCTTAGTTGACGGCGAAATCAGGGCGAGTATCATCAGGAAGTTAAAAAGACAATAATCGGTTTGCAAGAACGGGAACTTTATATTATACTCAGCGTTAGTGAACATCACTAAATTTTTTTCCTGGACATTCTTAGGTCTGGCCTTTGTTACTTTTATTTTCTTCTCCGGCATTGTTTCCCTGATTACCGACTGGTGGTGGTACCAGGAAGTAGGGTTTACCGAGATCTTTATCAAATCGCTCAGCACTAAAATCATTGTGGGTTTTTCAACAGGAATTCTTGCTGCT
>Ga0209541_10000774_pt1 | contig 63513 bp, 63 predicted proteins | sample RifCSPlowO2_01_FD_184027 | JGI IMG/M metagenome (GOLD analysis project Ga0209541, IMG submission 184027) | Groundwater microbial communities from Rifle, Colorado - Rifle CSP2_plank lowO2_0.1 (SPAdes) (version 2) | ecosystem: Environmental > Aquatic > Deep subsurface > Groundwater | place... | reverse complement strand
TGACGACTCAAGAAACTCAACAAACGATTTTTCGTTCACTCCTCCAAACATTCCTTTTTCAATCCAAAACGGCTCCATTGCAGATTTCTTTACCGGAAGCGACTCGTATTGATCCGTAAAGAACAACGCTTCGCGTGGAATCTCAATCTGCTCAACGCGCTTCGCGCGAGCAGATTTCTTGTTCACCTCCTGCTCTCGAACAGGGCGATATGCAAGAAGCGCATCGCCAATAATCGGAGCAAGCGCACCCGCAGGACTTACGAGGTCATTCACAATGATTTTGTACGCATCCACGCGAGAAGCTTTCAGCTTCTCCATTAGCCAAATGTTCAACGCGGTTTTCAACTTTCCCCATGAGCGTTCAGGAGCAAATTTTCTGTTCTCATCAGTCTGTTTCGCAATAATTTTGAAGCAGAGCAGGTTATAGAGTCGTTCAAGGTCGTGCCGAGACATTTCTTGATCATGGCTTCCGCCCTCGTCAAAGAGTTCTTTTGTGAAAAATTGTCATAATCATCAATCTCTACACCAACAATCAATCCGTTCGTCACTCTCGGTTTCAAATCAAGATTTTTTAGGTCGAGCTTTTTATCAGCTACTTTCTTAAAAGTTTCTTGGAACGAGTCGCCGAGGTCGTTATAGTCGGCGCGAGTCATAAAGACAGATTCAAGTTTGACTGGCTTGATATTCTCCTTGCGAAAACTAGCGTTTATCGCCGGACGATTTTCAGTTTTAGATTTTGCGTATTCAGCAAGTACTTCGTTTCGTTTGTAGTTTGTGTAGAGATAGCCAAGATTAAGCTCGGGATGTGCAAAGTGAGTACCGAATGGCATACGCAAAATGCGCCCGACAGTTTGAATTGCAAAAGTAGGATTCTTGATTTCGCGGAACATCACAAGCACACCCGCACGCGGGCAGTCCCAGCCAGTCGCGGCGGCTTGTTTGAAAAGTAAGAATGAGATTGGAGAAGTATTTTTCTCAACATCATCAAGATTTACCTTATCCTGCGAAAGCCAAACGGCAATCTCGCTTTCTTTCACACCCTTGCGTTTGAGATACTCAAGAACAATCGCTTGCTTGGTCGTGCCTCCTGTTTCTTTCGTTGCTTGATCATCATTCGGCAACTGTATAAGCATGAGAGGATTTACCTCAACTTTAATATCTTTATAGAGTTTTACTATTTCTTGTCGTTTGTTGTACGAAAGCTCCAAAAGTAGTTCGTCTTGATCAAGTTTTTTCAATCCCTTTCGTTCAAAATCTTCCTCGGTTTGAAAGATGATTTTCTCTTTGATAAGTCCCGCTTCAACAACTTCGTTTCTCTTTACCTCAACATATCCGGCAGTATCGGCACGAGTAGGGATATATTTCGGCGTAGCCGAAACGCGAAGTGTTATTTTTGGCTTTATGAGTCCGTCTACGACCTCAAGCGCAAGCTCAGTATCAGAGCCGATATGTTCCTCGTCGATTATGACAACGATTTTTCGTCCGTCTTCGTGTGTCTCGTTTATGAGATTATCAAATGTTAGTCCCTGCTCGTTTTCACGGCGAAGTTTTCGGCTATCTTTTGTCTTACCTTTAATTTTCTGCCAATTTATAAAGAAGACATTGTTTTTATTGAGTTTCCCACGCGCAAGATCGTTTAGGTCAATCAAGTCGAGTTCTGATGCACCTCCGTAATATTCAAAAAGTTTCTTTTTGCTCTGCTCGTATGAGTCCTCGCTAAACGAGAACCAAACAAAAGCAACATCATTACCCTCAAAACGCGGGTCGCTTACAATATCGCGCAAAAATTGCGCGAGCATGATTGTCTTTCCCGAGCCAGTAGGCGATTTGAAAACGAGAGGAATATTTTGATTTGGCAATTTCCACAGCGAAAGAAACTCATTTTTGAGATTCGATACTGCGGTTTCTTGAAATGGTTTTAGTGCAAACATATATTTATAAGCGATTTATTTCCTTGTATACCTCAAGGATTGGCTCGGGAATATCCTCGACGCGGATATTAGAAGAAGAATACTCGCCCTTGTATTCGTTCTTGCCCCAACTGAAAATATACAAGGCAACAGGTGTACTTTTCTTTTCCAGTTTCTCTATCAATTCTCCGAGCTTTGATTTGTCCTCTTTGAAATAAATAGCTGTCATTCGTCCTTTTCCCTCAAAAATCTGCCACCAATCATTTTTCTCAACTTCGTTGAGTGTATCTTCTCGCACCGCAATCATTTCTCCTGCTTGGTAGGTAACGTGGATTTTTGCCTCGTCTGGGATCTTATGGATTTTCTCGATATTAACTAGGTCAGTTTTATAGTAGAAAAGATTACTATCAAGCCCCGCGACTTTCTCGCCTTTCTTATCTTTATAACCTTTGATAATTGCTTTTACTCGCGGATAACAAACATTCTCCGCTATTCCGCCGCTCCCCCCGTTGTTATTTTCATTATTTGTACAAAGGATAAACTTTCGATTGCCTCCATCTTTTTTATTCATCTCAAGCACAGCGTGTCCGGTCGTACCAGAACCAGCAAAGAAGTCGAGAATGTTTGCTTGTGGACGATTGCCCACAACCGCAAAAAGACAGTCATAAACTGTATAGAGAGATTTGGGAAAATCAAAATCACAGTTTGGAATAATTTCTCTCAAGAGCTTCGTGCCGTACTCACTTGCGTCATATTTCTTATCAGTCCAAACAGTTTTATATGTTCCATAATCTTTGGCAATCATAATTTGAACAAGATCACCTCGTGATTCCTTGATTTGAAGAATATCTTTTATCTCTTCGACACTTTGCCGTGCATATCGCCATTTTCTCTCGATACCTTTTTCGTCAATCGGATACACATGAACAGTGCCGTCTTTCTGTTTTTCATTTGCAGATTTTGGGTGGAAATTATCGGGGGAAACTGCTCCAAAACCTACAATTTTATTGTTAGAAATTATGATTGGATAAAAGCAATTTTTTGCATCAGTTCTTTCTGACTCATTTCCCCAGTTTCGTAAGTTTGAGACATAAATTTCTTCTTCGGTAAGAGAACGGTCGCCGATTATTTTCTTATCTTTCGGGACGACAAAAATCGCGTATTCATGGGTATATGAAAAGTTCTTTCCTTGTACACCTTTAGGATTGTGAACGATAGTTATTGCGTGCTGTTCGTGTGCAGAAAATATCTGTTCTAAAAGGACGCTGATATGGGCTTGCTCGTTATCGTCAATCGCACATATAAGTACGCCGTCATCTTTGAGCAGATTTTTGGCGAGGTTAAGGCGATGACGCATGAGCGAAAGCCATTTGCTGTGCCGATATGCGTCTTCCTTGTCTACATAGTCGTTATTGTATTTCCAATTATTTGCTCCGGTATTGTAGGGCGGGTCAATATAAATAAGATCGATATTTTTCTTGTGCGTGTAGTTTAGAACAGAGAGCGAATGGTAGTTATCGCCCTCAATGAGTAGATTATTTGGATTTTGCTCATCAGAAATAATGCGCCTTGTTTTGACCTCTTTCAAAACCGGAATATTCTCCTCGCAATCCGTGACGACATCCTCCGGCTTGTCCTCGAAAACGAGTCCAAGATTATTTTTTTGGAGTTTCTTGACTTGAGCTTTCAAGTCCAGTATTTCTTTTTGTAAATCTTTTTCATTCATAAAATTATTTCAAAAGTTTTTTAACAGTATTGTTTACCAAGAGTGATTTCATTTGAACGATGGCTATTTCATTTAGTTTGATCAGTCTATCTTTCTGACTCATTCCCATTTTTATAAATTCAGAATTGAGAGTTTCTAGATTTGCAAGGCAAACAAGTTGATACACATCAGAATAATCTCGCATATTACCCTCCTTATTTTTATTCAAACTTTTCCACTCTACCGCGGTCAAACCAAACAGTGCTTTGTTCAAGATATCCGCTTCGCTTGCATATGTATTATTCGCATCTTTTTGTGAAAGCTGTTGCGGTAATACAATATTTTCTTTTATCGCGTCTGTGTGTATGCGGTAGTTTATTTTAGTCAATGCTCGTTTTGCATCCCAGCCAAGAACAAGTCTTTCTGTTTCTTCAACTTTCAATCGCTGAAATTCCTTGATCAAATACAACTTAAACTCTGGAGAAATCCATGTCGCAAATTCAAAGGCGATATCCTTGTGGGCAAAGGTCCCGCCTCCGTAACGCCCAGATTTTGAAATAAGTCCAATCGCATTCGTTGTCTCAATCCACTTATGTGGAGACAACACAAAACCGTTAGAACCAGCCTCGTTTCTAAACTGGTCGAATTCGACCAGTTTAAACTTTGGATTGTTAATTTTTTCCCAAAAACCGAGATATTCTATGGTACTTCGGCTTCTCATCCAGTTCTTTACTATATCCGCAGGCTCTTCCTTATTCCTGTATTTTGCAATATCAGTGAGCGAAATATAGTCATTTTCCTTTTGCTGGAATGTATATATTTGTAGACCTTGTGTGGTAATTTTTTTCATGTTTTTATATTATCACAACTCCCCACTAAACGCCTTATTCAAAACAGATTTCTTCAATTCCTCCAAATCCGCCAGCTTTTACTCATAAACTCCAATTAATTGGACGCAAGATGAAAATTCATTGTAAATACAGAGGAATCAAAGGATTTGTCACAGTTTATAATCGTGCCGTAAGGTATCGATATATGATCACCAAACAGGCATTGTGTTGCAAGAGTGCTATTCCAACTTTTCATGCGACAGCACAATAGAGAGTAGTTCACGAGCTATTTGATCAGAAGCGCCAGATTTAAAGAAATTTTTGGCTCCTTCTTCCATTTTTTTACTTACTTCTTTGTTTTCCATTATTTTACTTATCTCGGCCAAGAGTATATGAGGTCTTAGATTTTCTTCTTGCAAGACAGCGCAGGCGCCGGATTTGGCAAAAACAAAAGCATTTTTAGTTTGATGGTTTCTATTTGATTTACTAATAGGGATAATGATAGAAGGTTTGGCCCAAGAAGCTATTTCAAATATAGTTGAGCCACCGCGACTAATGATTAAATGACAAGCACCCGAAGCCATCCGCATTTCTAAGCTATTTAAATATCCAAAAGGTTTATATCTGTCTCTGTTTGGATTTTCTAAGAGTATTGCGGAAGCAGATTCTTTTATTACTTCAAGATTGGCTGTGCCTGTTTGATGAATAATCTGAAATTTTTTGAGCAAGTCCGGCAAGATATCTAAAATAGCGTTATTTATTATTTCGGCCCCTTGGGAACCACCCATTATAAATATAGTGGGTACACTTTCTTCAAAACCAAAAAATTCAGTAGCACTATTGGTGATAGGAGTCAGTCTCTCTTCCAAAACTGGCTGACCAGTATAAGCCACTTTCTTTTCTGGAAAATATTGAGCGGCTTCTTTATAAGAGATGGCTATCCGAGTAGCAAATTTGCCAGCCCAACTGTTGGCTCTGCCCGGAGCAGAGTCGGATTCATGAATAAAAACTGGTATACGCAAAATACGCGCCGCCATAACTGCAGGAAAACTACCAAAACCTCCTTTACTAAAAACTACGTCTGGATAAATATCAAACATATCTAAAAGAGCTTTTAAAGTTCCCCATAATATTTTGAATAAATCAGTAAAGTTTAAAAAAGAAAAATATCGACGTATTTTGCCAGTGGTCACTTTTTTGTATTCAATATGATGGTCATAAAGAAGACCCTGATTGTAAGGGGTGGGAGCAAAGAAATACATCTCTGGATTAATGATTTTTTTCTCTTTAATGATTTTTTGGATTGACTCAACTATGGCTATGATTGGATAAAAATGTCCACCAGAACCACCTCCTGTAAATATTATTTTCATCCTGTTAGAGATAGGAAATGTTGCACATTTCCGTAGTTAATTATAATTTTTGAATATTTATTGAACATTGTGGTAATTTATACTTAATCTTATATTATAAATGTTTTAATCTCTAACGGGATTCATTTCCTACTATAGCGAGAGATATTCATTACTATCCCAACTTCAACTAAAGCAATGAGTAAGGCGGTGCCACCGTGACTCACAAATGGTAATGGAATACCTGTTAAAGGCAAAATCCCTATCATTCCACCTATGTTTATAAAAGCTTGGGATACTATCAGTATAACAATTCCTAAAGCCATTAGTCTACCAAAATTGTCTTTGGATCTTCCCGCTATTTTTAGACCTTCTAGCCCAAACATAATAAAAATAAAAATAATAACAAGAGCTCCAAAAAAACCAAATTCTTCTGCTGCTACTGCAAAAACTGAATCCCCTATGGGTTCTGGCAGATAGTTAAATTTTTGAATACTTTGCCCAAATCCTCTTCCCCAAACTTGTCCTGAACCGACAGCGATGAGTGATTGTTTTAATTGGTAGCCACTAGTTTGACTGTTAGCGCTTGGATTAATCAAGACATCAAGTCTCTGTCTAATATAAGGTCTAGTCATAGCTAATACTGCCAACACTGCTATACCGGCAAGCATTATGGCTAATACATGTCGCCACTTAGCTCCAGCTGCTATATACATAGCGAGAGCTGCAAAAATAATTACCGCAAAAGTGTCAGTGTCTGGTTGGGCTAAAAGTATTGCTCCCAATAGACTTGAAAATATTAAAAATGGTAAAAGACCCCAAGAAAAAGTAGAAACCTTCTCCTTCATTCCCGAAAGCCAAGCGGCAAAATATATTACAAAAGCAATTTTCAAAATTTCTGATGGCTGGAAAGTAATAAAGCCCAAATCAATCCAACGTTTGGCGCCACCATGTTCTAAACCAACTCCCGGAATAAAAACTAAAAGGGTTAGCAAGATAGAGCCGATAAAAAAAATAAAAGAATATTTTTTCCAGACGTTATAATTTATTCGAGCAAAAAAAAGACAAACAAGAGAGCCGAGAAATAAACCAAAAAAAAGTTGATTGAAAGCAACACTGGAAAATTTTACTTCATCTCTGGCTAAAACTCCGAGAGAAGCTGAACTAAAAATGAAAAAACCGCCGACTACTAATAAAATAGTTAAAATTAAAAATGGTCGACTGATTTTGCCTAATTTTGCTGTCATATAGCTATTTTATCACCAAAGAATTGTTTCAACCAATTAAAGCAAGAGAAATACCTAAAATAGCACATACCAGAGAAAAGACCCAGTAACGCATAGTGACTTTATAAGATGGCCAACCTATAGCTTCAAAGTGATGATGAAGTGGAGCTACTAAAAAAACTTTTTTGCCCCTAAATTTTTTGGAAGCTATTTGGATTATATTTGATAAGACTGTAATAACCAGAGGAAGTGCGATTATAGGAAGGACCAAAAGACCATAACCACCTCCTAAGGTGTCGGTCATAAAAGCGACAACTGTGAGGGTTATTGTCAGACCCATAGTGCCAGTCTCTGTCATATAAAATCTGGCCGGCGGAATGTTAAACCATAAAAAGGCCAAGATACCGCCAGCGATAGTGGCACAAAAAGCGGCTAAGTCTATTTGTTGTTGATAAAAAGCGATGCCTCCATAAGCTGCAAACATAGTAGTGAAGACTCCTCCGGCTAAACCATCAAGCCCATCTATTATTCCTCCGGCATATATAAAGAGGGCGGTAAATAAAAATAGTATTATAAAGATGGGACCTAAATAAAATTCCCCACCATTTGTAAATGGCATACCAATTCCAGTGACATCTAACTTTATATAAAACCAAAAAGCTACCGCTAAAGCTATAGATGATACAATCGCAAGGCGTTTTTTTAAAGAAAGACCACCACTTTTTCCGTTAACTCTATCTCCTTTTACTTCCAAATAATCGTCAATTAATCCAACTAAAGCGCCAAATATCAAAGTGGCAAGTGGCAACCAAGTTTGATTTCTTGAAAGAAAATCAAGTTTGAGAGTGGTGTCATTTGGAAAAAATTGAGATACTAGCCAAATACCAATAATAATCAAAGCAGAACTAAACCATATAATAATACCTCCCATTCTTGGAGTATTTATTTCTTTTTCTTTATGAAGTTCGTTAAATATTTTTGCTTCATTTCCATCAAGAGCGGTTTTGCCAGCTTTCTTTTTCCACATTTTATGAGAATAAAGAAAATCAGTTAAAAAAGGTGTAATGAAAATCCCCAATAAAAAGGCGCCTACTGCTGGTAAAAATACTTTTACAATGTCAATTATCATTTTTTTATAAAATAGAAAGTTGTTTAATAGTGGCTTCAATTAATTGCAAAACATCAGTGAAGCGTCCTTCTTCAGTAGAGCCAAGGACAGAAATAATGATAGGACGATTTATGTCAGCATTAAAAGCAATGACTAGATTTCCACCAGCTAAGTCAGTAAAACCAGTTTTGGAAGCAATCAAATTTGGTATTTTATCTACAAAAATATTGGTATTATTGGCAAAATATGAACCTTCAGCCGAAGTAAATTCTAGATTTTTGTATCGAGTAGCTTCTAAAATTTCGGGGTGATTTTCTAGAGCATATTTGAAAAGCAGAGCCATATCATAAGCTGATCCATAAGCTCCGCCTTTATCTATATCTTTATCTAGTCCGTGCTCATTAAAAAATTTACTATTGGAAAGACCTATTTTTTTTGCAGTGTCGTTCATATTTTTTATAAATTGAATCCTCAAATCATCTCCACTGATTTGAATATTGTTTTGATTTTGGTTATTTTTGATCTCTGAAATAGTAGCCAAAGCAAAAGCTCCGTCATTGGAAGAAGTAAGTAGTGTAAAATCTCTTAAATCGGCCACTTGCCAAGTGTCCCCCACTATCAGTTTGGAGTCTCCTTCTGGAGTTAGATATTCGTCTGTAATTTTTATTTTTTGATTATCGTCTAATTTTTCACTAGTTATGATTGCGGTTAATATTTTAGTTAGTGATGCTAGTGGTAATGGAACTTCTCCATTTTTAGAAAATATTTCTCTTTCGTTTATAATATCAAAAACTATGACTCCTTTAGCTTTAAGATTTATGTTTTCAAAATAATTAACTTTTTCTTTTGCTAAGGCGGCTTCTTTTTTATTTAATGAATTTTTACCAATGATAAGTAAGGCAAATAAGGTCACGGAAACAACAGAGAGACCAATAAGAACGTAAACAAAATATTTTGTTCTGTTGTTTATGCTCCATATTTTTTTTAAACTGTTTGTTTCGTTTCCCATTGTTTAAATTGTTTCTTGATTTTTAGTTTCTTCCATTAATTCGTTTACTTTCTTTTCAAAGAATTCATATTTTGGTAATTCTTCAATCTTCTTTATACCTAAATGGGCTAAAAGAGACAAACTACCTTTGTATTTAAAGATTCTTTGGTCTTCTGGGTCCTGTTCTTTTTCGGCTAATCCGCGTATACAGAGATTTCTTAATATGAAAGTAGAATTAACTCCTCTTATATAATCTATCTCTTTTCGGGATATAGGCCCATTATAAAGTATTATAGCTAATGTTTCCAAGGATGCTTTGCCAATTTCTTTGCTCATCTCATCTTTGGCTATTTGTTCAATCAGGTCTTTTGCATTGGGTGAAGTGGCTAAACTTACTTCCTCCTCTGTTTTTATAAGACATATTCCTCTATTTTCTAAAGAATCTGTCAAGTTTTGTAAAGCTTTTTTTACTTCTTTTTCATCTGTATTTAAAATCTTAGAGAGTTTTTTTATCTCTATCGGTTCATTTTTATAAAAAAGTAAAGCTTCTATTTTTTGTTCTAAATTCATATTTTTAATAATACGTTGGTACTCCGGAGGACTCCCCTTCTATGTGAATATCTTCAAAATGTCTACTCTGATTTACTCTGACAACTCCCTGTTTTACCAATTCTAACATAGCTAGAAAACTTACTATAACATTTACTTTTTCAACTTTGTCTATACCTGAAAAATTTTTCTTATCTGTTGAATCTTTAGTGAAGTCGCAAAAACTCATTTTTAAATTAATCTTTATTCTCTCTGTTAGTTTGTCTACCATTTCTTCTAGACTTATTATTTTTTCTACTGCTATTTTGGGTAGCTCCTCTATTTTGGGAGGCATATTTTTAATTGCCTCTTCTAAAGCATTTTGAATAGAGATCAAAGTGATGTCGGGTGTTGGTGAAAAGAAAACATTTATTTTTTTATTATCTTTAGCAAAATAAAGAAAATTACCAAACATTTTTCCTAAATTTTGTGATAACTCTTTGTATTTTTTGTAAGTGATTAATCTATTTTCTAAATCCTCAATACTTCCTTGTTCTTCTTCTGTCAAAGAGAGGTTTGGTAAAAGTGATTTTGATTTTATAAGAAGCAAAGTAGATGCAATCAAAATAAAATCAGCCGAGTCGGCTGTGGGAAATTTTTCAAATGATTTTATATATTCAATAAACTCGTCTGCTACTTGTGAAATAGATACATCACTTATGTGAAGTTTTTTCTTTTCTATAAGCTCAAGCAGGAGTTCTAGCGGTCCCTCAAACTGTCCCACTCTCACCTTAAAATCATTTGCTTTAAAATCAGTGTCCATACCCTATTTTAACACATTTTCTAACTCCACTAAGAAAAGAAGGGTTCCCCTTCTTCATTTAAAAAGTGTGGTGTAATTTATTTATCTCTTTCTTTTTTATTTCTTTTTTGTGATTTCAAGACCGAGCTCGAAGAGTTGTTTTTCGGAAATTTCGGAAGGAGCGTTCATCATAAGGTCTCTACCTTCGCCTGTTTTAGGAAAAGCAATTACTTCGCGAATATTTGGTTCGTTTTGAAGGATCATAACGATGCGGTCTATACCCGGAGCGAATCCGCCATGCGGTGGAGCGCCGTAAGTGAAAGCTTCGAGCATATGACCAAATTTCTTTTGTTGTTCTTCTTCGGTAATATTCAAAAGTTTGAAAACCTGTTTTTGTTCTGCTCTGTTATGAATTCTTATAGAGCCCGAAGAAAGTTCAAAGCCGTTTAATACTAAGTCGTAAGAGTTGGCGCGGATGCCAAACAAATCCTCTCCCTTCATAAATTTTTCTTTGTCTTCCGGTTTGATGGAACAGAATGGGTGGTGAGCGGCAGCTATGGAACCATCATCTTTCTTTTCAAACATTGGGAAGTCTGTAATCCAAGCAAAAGCGAGTTCGTCGGGATTATTTTTATCTTTTCTTAAATCAGGTTTGTCTGTTTTGTATTTTTCCATTACTTCGGCAAAAGTGAATCTCGGGAAAGACGTTTCTGTAATTTTTTTATTTGGATAAAGAGTTTTAACAAGTTCTATAAACATAGCTTCAGTGTAAGAGAGCACATCTTCTTGTTCCACAAAAGACATTTCAAAGTCTAGCTGGGTAAATTCGGGCTGTCTGTCTCCCCTGCTATCTTCATCGCGCATACATCTCGCAATTTGGAAGTATCTTTCAAAACCGGCTACCATTGAAAGTTGTTTAAATTGCTGGGGCGATTGTGGGAGAACATAAAACTTACCTTTATAAAGTCTCGAAGGCACAACATATTCGCGCGAGCCCTCTGGTGTCCCTTTCATCATTATGGGCGTCTCTATCTCTACGAAATCATTTTTGTGCATATAATCGCGAAAGAAAGATATTATTTTATCTCGCATTCTTATATTTTTTTGCATTCTTTGGCTTCTTAAATCCAAATATCTATATTTTAAACGAGCGTCCTCATTAACTTCTTTGGTATCAGAAGAAATATCGAAAGGCAAAGTTTCGGCTTTATTCAAAACTTCTATATTTTTTATTTCTATTTCTATATCGCCGTTTTGTACTCCGTCCTTAATATTTTTTTCCGGTCTTTTGTTTATAACACCAGAAATGGCCAAAACCCATTCTGTTCTTGTTTCTTTCGCTATCTCAATAGCTGGACTATCAGGAAGCACCACGCACTGCACGATACCAGTCATATCCCTCATATCCATAAAGACCATTTTGCCTTGGTCTCGTCTGACACTAACCCAACCTTTTATAATTGCTTCTTTTCCAACTAAGTTTTTTAAATCTTTTATATAAGTTCGCATATATCAATAATTTACAATAAATCTTTTTTTTAATCAACTAAGAAACCTCCGGCTTGAAGTTCCCATAGTTTTTTATAAAGACTATTATCATTACTCAATAATTCATCATGTGTTCCCTGTTCGGTGATTTGTCCATTATCAATTACTATTACTCTATCCATCTTTCTGATAGTTGAAAGTCTGTGAGCAATAACAATAGTGGTCTTATCTTCCATAAGATTATTTAGAGCGTCTTGTATCAGACTTTCAGAATGTGAATCCAAACTTGAAGTAGCTTCGTCAAGCACTAATATTGGAGCATTTTTAAGTATAGCTCTGGCAATGGCTACTCTCTGGCGTTCTCCGCCAGAGAGTTTAATACCCCGCTCTCCAACATAGGTTTCGTACTTGAGTGGTAAGGTATCTATAAATTCATCACAATGAGCTAGTTTAGCAGCCGCCATTACTTCTTCATCTGTTGCCCTCTCTTTACCGTAACGGATGTTCTCCATCAGTGTTCGATGAAAAAGTATTGGATCTTGAGGCACCAGACTTATATTTTGACGCAAACTATCTTGAGTCACTTCTTTAACATTTTGATTATCTATTTCTATGGTTCCAGAAGTCAAATCATACATTCTCATAAGCAATTTCACTATTGTTGATTTGCCAGCACCTGATGGACCTATGAGTGCTATTTTCTCTCCACTTTTTATATTCAAATTTATATTTTTCAGCACCGTTCGAGTTTCGTTAAAAGCAAAAGAAATATCTTTAAACTCTATTTGCCCACCGGCAACTTTTAATGTTTTTGCATTAGGAATATCTTTGACTTCATAAGGGGTTTCCAGTATCTCCACCATTTCTTTGGAGTCCGCAAAACTCTCGTAAGTATCTCTAATGATTCTTCCGAAATCCCAAAGTCTTTTAGCTAAATTTAATATGTATACTTGAATTAATACAAAAGTTCCTATTGTGATTGCATCTTTCTGCCAAAACTTGATGGCATAATAAAAAAGTAAAAATTCTACAATAAATATAAAACCCACTTGGATACCATCTTTAATTAAATTTATATCCCAACTGAGTCTTTGCGCCTTGGCTTGATCGTGAGTCGTATCTTTAAAATTTGAAGACTCTCTTTCAAATCCAGCGAATGAGGCGATGGTATTTTGGTTGGAGAGCGAATCAGCAAGAACTGCTGTAGTTGTAGAATCTGCTTTAGCTGCTACAATATCAAATCTTAGTTTCCATGTTGAAAATATATAATTATAAACTAGCATAACAAAAGCCCAGATTACAATTATGTAAGCAATCATTGGATGTTGCAGGTAAATTATGACGATTACTCCTGTAACATGGATAAGAAGAGGTATAAAATTGAACAAAAGTCTATCGTTTAGGCGGTCAAAGGCTCTGCTAAATCTACCAACTCTTTGTACTAATGCTCCACTAAAACTATTAGTAAAAAAAGAGTAGGAATGTCTAATCATGTAATCGAAAGAAAGCTGTCGAATACGAGCCATCGTTTTTGAGACAAATCTATTCATAAGAAAAAATCCAGTTTGGTGAAATGTCCAAATAACTCCATGCAATATAAGTACCCAAATGATTATTTGGGTTAATTGGGGCGCTAAAATCATTTTATCCGTAGTCCCAACGATAATATCAAAGAATTTTTTATAAAAAAGCGGGACAATGAGGTCAATAATACTACCCATCGTAAATGCCAAAAGAATATACCAAAATGCCCATTTTTGTGGGCGCATAGCTTTCCAGAAATATTTTATAACATCGGCTATGCCGACCTTTGGTGCATTAATATTACGCATAATTACATTCCATCACTCTATTTTACTAGAGTGATGGAATTACTTATTGAACTTGCTTGATAATATGTATATACACTATACCAGAATTTTACAAAGTAGTATATTTGACTTTTTTGTATGTAGTTGTTAAATTATGGATGGAGAAGAACTATGATAGATACTATTTTGATGTTTTGTGCCTTGGTGGTAGCAATCCAGATCATCAGGTATCTGTGGAATTGGACCACTGGGATTTTGAGTGGTAGAGAAGAAAGAGAAAGGCTCGAAAGAGAAAACAAAACTCTAACTTACCAAGTTAAGAATCTGGAAGCAAAGTTGACTCTTTTTGACAGGATAGGTGTTATCCCTCTAGATAAGAATAGAGTTAAGTTTGCTTTTGAGGATGGTGCAGTTGTTCTTGATGATCTATATAGGTTGGTAGGAGTAGAATCAAAACCTTCTGTTAGACTCTGATTCTAACTAACTCCAATAGCTCGTCTTACCTGTTCCATTTTTTGGCTCGCTACTGCGCGGGCCTTTTCCTTTCCTTCTTCTAACACTTTGTTTACAAAATCTAAGTCTTTAGCAATCTCTCCCCTTCTTTCTCTCATAGGCCTGATAAAGTTTTTTAAATCTTCAATTAAAATATCTTTTAATACTTTATATTTACCTTTATTTTCTTCATAAATTTTTTTTAACTCTTTTTCAGGTTTTATAAGAGAATGGATGGCAAAAACATTTTGAGGGACTTCTCCATCAGAGTCAGTAACTATACTTAAAACACTTTTTTCTATTTCCTCATCACTGGCAAATAATGAAATAGTATTGTTGTAACTCTTACTCATTTTTTGACCGTCAATGCCGGGTACTGTTTCTACGTCTTTCATTATGTAAGCTTCAGGTAGTTTGAAAACTCCTCCACCCAAGGTTGACCCGTCTTGGGTGGGAAAAATGCGATTAAATTTTTCTGCTGTATCTCTGGCAAACTCTATGTGTTGTTTTTGGTCCTGACCGACTGGCACTATGTCGGTATCATAAAGCAAAATATCTGCCGCCATTAACATCGGATAATTAAACAGACCGACACTTATATTTTCTTCACCACCCTTCGTCATAGCGTCTTTATAAGCGTGAGCGCGTTTGAGATATGGGACGGTCGTGATGGTGTCAAATATCCAAGCCAGCTCGGTATGCTCCGAGACATCAGATTGTTTAAAAATAACTGATTTTTTGGGATCAATACCGATAGCCAAAAAATCAATCGCTACATCAAGTGACAGGTGCCTCATCTCTTCGGCATTTTGGATTAGGTTAAGCGCATGATAATCGACTATACAAAAATAATTTTCTCCGTTTTTATTCTCCTCCTGTAATTTCACAAACTGGCGCATAGCACCGAAGTAGTTGCCGATATGGGGTCTGCCAGTTGGCTTTACTCCTGAAAATATGGTTTGACTATGTTCACTATCTATAACATTTTTCATAGCCACATAATAACATTTCTCTCTTTTTTTGGGAATTTTTCTATAGCATAACGATACTATATTAGACGCTAAGCGTTTAATATAGTATTTATTGTAATAATGTGTTGTTATTTTATTTGTTTTTGTATTTTATTATTTTGTATTCCACAGGGCAAAAATAGACATTGGTAAAAGTCTCTCTGCTCCGACGTTGCGGTCGGAGTAAAAATTTTTTTGTTTTATAGCTAGTTCCCCAGATTCTACAATACCGTCCAAATTTTTTGTCATATCGGAAAGTAAGTTGGCGACCGAGATTGAAGAAAGTTCGGTAGAGTACATATTAAATATAATAAAAAGCGGCTCATTACTCAAAATTTCTCGGCAAACAGAAAGTAGTTCTGGTAATTTTTCTTCTATTTTCCAAACTTCACCTTTAGGCCCTTTTCCAAATTGAGGCGGGTCCATTATTATTGCATCGTATCTTTTGCCCTGTTTTGCTTCTTTTTTTATAAACTTAAGGACATCATCGACTATCCACCTTATGGGTGTATTTTCTAGTCCAGATAATTTTTGATTTTCTCTGGCCCATTCAACACTTTGTTTAGAAGCATCAACATGTGTCACTTTTGCACCCCACTTCGCTCCAGCTTCGCGGGGCAGGCCTGCACTTGCTGCGACCAAGCTCGCTATTCCTGTATAACCAAACAAATTCAAAACACTTATTTCTCTAGCTACTAGATGATTGCTACTGGCTATTTTTTCTTTTATCCATTTCCACTCTGAAAATTGTTCGGGGAAAATACCAATATGTTTGGAAGTATTTTTAAATTTTATTTTAGCTTTTATATTTCCTATTCCTATATTGATTATTGTTTCAAATCCCTTTTTTTGCTCCTCCTTTACTACTAAATATTTACTACTTTCTATTTTTTTATTCCACCAAGCTCGCGGTTCAGCTCGCACGATTTTTTGACCGTTAATTTCTTCCAATTTTTCTTTCTCGCCACTATCAAGCAATTTGTATCCTTCCATATTTTCTGCCCATATTTTTATGTTTTTTTCTTGATTATTCATATTTATTTTAACAATACCAAAAATAACACTTTTTAACCATAATATCTTTTGTGCAAATGGAGATATTTTTATAAAAACAAACGAACAAGGCGGAGGTCGTCGTAAGAATATTTAGGACCTAATAGTTCTTTGACTGGAGCTAGTTTGTATTTTTCTCCTTCACTGACGCCTATTTTGTGAAAAGCATTATAGATTTCTTTGAATTTAGTTTTGGAGATACTATTTTGAAGATTATAGATATTGTATTTTGGATCTGCCTCTTTTATTTTTTCTATATGGTCTAAGATCGTGCCGAGCTTTAGTCCCCTTTCTTTGGCAATGTCTTTAGTGCTTATCCCTTCGTCTAACATTTTTTTGGTCTCGCTTACTGTATCTAACTTTTTTTCTTTTGGTTTTTCACCTTTTATTTTATCGGCAAAATCTTGATGCATTTTATTTAATTTTGTCTCCCCCATTGTTTTGATATGAAAAGAATTAGTTTTGGAAAGATCTTTAAATTTATTATCAAATTCTAATACTTCTTCATTGACCATAAGGGCCATTTCATTTAAACCTTTAAGAAAAAGACCTTCAAGCGAACGGACCCTAGAAAGAGCCACATAGCCCATTCCTCTTTCAAACGATTTGGATAAATCAATCTCGGCAGTGTCTAGCGACATACCTTGACTTTTATGGACTGTGATAGCCCAAGCTAGTCGGAGTGGATATTGGATTATTTCAGCTTTGATTTTACCATCTTCTTCTATACGCCAACTTTCTCTTGCTACATCTATTATTTTGCCAACTAAAGTTTTCACCTGAATTTGTTCAAAACCACATTTGATTACTACTCCCAAAGTTCCGTTTACATAACCTTCTTCAAAATTGTTTTTGATAAACATTACTTTGGCGCCCTCTTTCAGCTCTAAAGTCTCTGGAGCCAGACAGCTTTTTTTTAGGGTTTCCACTAAATTATGATTTCCTCTTGTTTGCATCTCATATTCAAATGTCCTACCAGATATTTTTGCCAGTTCGGATTCATTTTCAGCGTTAACATTTCTATTGTGAGAATAGAGTTTAGTTGGTTCAACTATTGGTTTTTTGTTGAATCTTGTTTTTAATATCTTTATGATATCTTCTGAAACTGAAGAGTCTCTGATAGCATTTAGTATTTTTAAATATACTAAATCATTTTGCCTGTGTTGTTCTGAAAGATAACAAACTTTTAAATTTAAATTTTTCCAAGTATCTGAATGATAAACAAAATATGCCTCTGGGTCCCCCACTTTACTAACTGGTGGTAATTGAAAAAAATCTCCACAAAAAATTACTTGCATACCACCGAATGGCTCTGTTGAATTCTTGATAGTTCTGATTATTTTATCAATAAAATCAAGTCTAAAATGATGAAGCATTGATATCTCATCTATGATGAGGACCGAAGTTTTGGCTATCTTTTTTACTACATGTTTTTTTTCGGCAATTTCTTGGATTTCACTTTTACTTAAATGGTCTTTGATACCAATACCACTCCAAGAATGAATAGTGATACCTCCCATATGAGTAGCAGCGATGCCGGTAGAGGCCGTGATACCTATATTGGCATCTAGCCCTTTTAAATACTCTATATATTCTCTTAAGACATAGGTTTTACCGCTACCAGCGGCTCCAGTAAGGAAAACACTTCTACCTGTTTTTAATATGTCTAAGGCCTCTTTTTGAGTCATAAGAGATATTGTAACAGATTTTCCTAGCTTTCTTTTTAGTAAAAATGGGGGTATGCTGTTGAAAATTATTTCTTATGTAGAAATTTCAAATACTTTTTGTTTGGAAGAAAAACCAGAAATGAGTCTGATTTGTGAACTTGAGATTTTGAAATATTCTGCCAACACTTTAACAATAGCTATGTTGGCTCTACCTTGTATTGGTGGTTCTTTAACCCAGATAACAAACCATTCTTCTTCATCGGATTCACTATTTTTCTCTTTCCATAATTTTGTCTCTGGAGGTATTATTTTTTCTGTTTTTGCTCCAGCTTTGGCTTTTACAAATATCTTCATTTTTTATAGTGCTGGTAACTCAATGGTGAAAGTAGAACCTTTACCCACTCCTTCAGAATAAATTTTTATATCACCCCGATGGGCCTCTATTATTTTCTTTGCTACATATAGACCAAGACCGGTACCTGTAACGCTTGTTTTATTAGCTTCTTTTGTTCTAGAAAATTTGGCAAAGAGTTTGTTTATTTCGCTTGGGTCTATACCCGTTCCACTATCTTTGACTGCTATTTTAACTTTCTCTCCATCTAAAAATACAGAAATATTTATTTGACCATGAGGAGTGTATTTGATTGAGTTATCTACTATGTTGCCAATCACTTGTTTTATTTTGTTCCTGTCTGCATTTACATTTATTTTTTCTACTGGAATATTTAAATCAAGAGAAAGCCCAGCTTTGTCAATATTTGGTTTGATCTCTTTGATTACTTCCTGAACAATTTCTTTTATATCAAAAATACTTTTTTCATATACCATTCTGCCCTGTTCAATACGAGAAATATTTAAAAAGTCCTCTACTATTTTTATTAAATTTTGACAAGACTTCATTATGGTTTGGACCGAATCGGTGGCTTTTTGAGGCAGAACTCCAAAATCCCCTTCTAAAAGCATCGATGAATAACCTTTGATAGCTGTAAGTGGCGCTCGGATTTGATGGGTAGCAAGAGAGAGAAATTCTGATTTTAATTGGTCCAACTCTTTCAATTTTTCATTTGCTACTTCCAAATTTTCCGCCAACTCCTCAATTTGTTCTCGCTGTTTTACTTCTTTTTTTACACTTTGAGTTAAAGAATAACCCAAACCAATAACAAGAACCAAAGTTATGGCTATGATTATTTGTGAATAAAATGGATCTTGAACGAGTAAGGTAGCTCCAATAAGTACTACCAAAGCAATTACCAACGCTTGAGCCCCAATCATTTTTATATTAAACGCTTGATAACGGATTATGAGGTAAGCAAGAAATGCCAAAAATAAGACCATTCCAATAGAACCTATAAAACTAATTTGTTGAACTTCTAAAGTCTCACCCAATATATTTGAACTAACAAACAAAACTAAAAAAGAAACTATTCCAATTCCAACATAAAATATTTGATTTTTTAATAGATCACCCTTGGGTATTCTGCGATAATTTTTTATACAAATGCCTGCAACCCAAGCGATAGCGATAAATTCAAAAATATACATAAAACTCCATAGATTACCAAGTATTCCCTCACAGCTTAATATGTCATAACTCGTTATATTTTGTTGAGTGGGTAATAAAACAAATACTGCCCCCATAATTGCAAGTAGAATAATTTTTACGTATGGCTTTATATCCTTACGATTTTTATTAGTAAATATGTATGTAAAATAAATAGATAATAAGAAAATTGGCACTTCGAGAATGGGGGTAATTTGCCATCCAAACATAATAGCGTCGTTATATGTAGCAACCCAGAGTATAAATATGTCCAGAACCCATAAAGAGAAAAAAATTGTAATTAAGAGAAGTATTTTGCTAAGTAAGCTTTTTTTATCTTTTATAAACACAAATAATCCCAACAAAGATGAAATAATTATTGTTGGAATGTAGGTATAAAATAACAAAGATGGCGCTATAGATAAGTCAAAAAAATTTAAGAAAGCTGGTATTGAATCCGGACAAAGTATTTCCATAGTAAGTTAATTATAACAAAATTATTATAAATATCCCCACTGTTTTAGTTTGTACTGTGTTTCTTCTATAAAGCCAGAACCGATATCGTGGCGATAAAACATTTTTGGTATATAAATATGTTTTATTAGATCGTTTATTTTTTTACGAGCAGATTTAACTGTTTTACCCATAGCTGTAACATAAACAATATATCCTTGATAATCAGAAATATAATATTGTTTTTTAGCGTTTATTTCTTTTAAAGCTACCCCTTCGAAGTGTATATGTTTTTTAAATTCTGATTGTTTTAATTTTGAATCAAAATATATATTTATACCTTTTGGTGACATTTCTTTTAGTTTTTTTGTGTATGGAAATGGTGGAACAGTTAAAAGAATTACAATTCCATAACCTTTATTCCATCGGAGATTAAAATTTTTACCATCTGCGATTGATTTTAAAAATTTTGCCCAAGAAGATTTATGAATTTCTTCTTGTAGATATATCATTGGAGAACCAAAACGAGGCGTTGCTTCAAGGGGATATGCTCCGTTTTTATTAACTATACAGTTTATATCGATATCACCTTTAAAGTTTATTTTTTGTAAATGAGATTTTAATTTGTTTAATGTTTCCTGAAACAATTTATTATTTTCGTTGTTATCATACCATGCCAACGTTCCCATTTCACTTGTGGCTGGACCCATATCTCCAGGAAAAAATTTTTTATGCTCAATATTTATTTCCATTGGTCCAACCCAATCAAGACCATTGAAATATCTCGCTACTCCAATTTCAACCCCTTCAATTTTTTGTTGAAGTGTTATAGTGCGAATTTCTCCTTTAAGGTTAGTTTGATAATTTTCAAGCAAACTTATTACATCTCTACTATCACTAAAGTGAGCAACATAATTTAGACTTTTTGAGGCAATCCCATTTTGTTTAATTACCCAAGCATCCTTATTTTTTTTAATGAATTCAATGGTGTTGGATATATTTTTGAAATTTTTTATAGGTACTGTTTTAATACCACATTCTGCAAAAATTTTTTGGGCGTATTGTCGATCAATCTCTAATTTATCACTTAATCTATTACCTCCAAATACTGAATATCCTTGGATTCTTAATTTTTCTTGGATTTTTCCATAACCAATATCATCAAATACTATTAATCCTTTTTTACCTACCCACTCTAACTCTTTGCGCCAATCATTTGTTTTCGGCACCATATTTTCAAAATTTTCCTTCCTATCATTATTGTCAATAAAAAGCTTGACATCATGTCCTTCATTTTTCATCACATAAGCCAAATTTCCGGCGATAATATCTGAAGATGAAATAAAAAGTATTCTCATGATATAATATATTTTATGAAAAAAGTATCAAAAATATTTTTTTGGGTTGTTGTGTTTGTTGGTATAATTTCCATAGGCATTACTTTTTATGATACTGTTATTTTGAGAGATTACCAAATTATAGAAGTGGAATAAAAACTTATGTGACTGTGTTATATTTTACTCCTCTTTCTACGAAATTTACCTCAACCTCTTTGGCCGAAAAGTAGTTTTTAGTAAATTCTTCTATGTCCTTAGTTGAAAATTTTTTACAAGAATAAACATCAATAGAAATAAAATTTTTGGGAATCAGAGTGTGAATTTGTACACCACTTTCAATGAGTGGTACCCAACCAGAAAGCCCGGCTTTATCCGGATATATTTCATTATCACTTCGGAAGATAAATGGGGGTGATTGTTTTTTCATTTTTAATTTATTGACTATGTCTTCCATAAATTGATAACAAAGATCAAGATTATCGCAAACCCCTTTACGACAACCGTATAAATCCACTGTCATTAAATGTCCGAACGGTTTTATTTTTTTCATATTTCTAAAGTATAATATAAAAAGATCTATATTACAAAAACAAACTTCCTAATATTATTATACTGATACCAAGAAATTTTTGTATCAGGATATTTTTGCTAGTGTTTTCTTTGTTTATATGAGGAAAAAATAAGGTTAAGCCAATTCCTATAACAAAAACAAATAAAGGCTGAAAACTATTAATCATTAAAACAAGAGCTACTGGTGCCAAAAGAGTGGCGTATTGTAAAGATGAATCTGCAATTATAGTAGCAGTTTCGTTTATAGAGTTTAAAGTCAAAATTTTACTTTTAACTTTTTTAAATAAAATAATAAATTGATGACGATAAGAAGATACAAAAATAAGAAAAATAATTCCTATGAATATTTTACCAATCAATGTCCAAAAAGTAGAAATCCAGAACCCTCTTTCTATCGCTATAAATTTAAACAAAACATCGCTAATAGCATAAAAAAATGAAGCCATAATCATAAGTAAGACCACTTTCTTTTTAAAACGGATTTTCTTGTTTTGTATATCGAAAGAAAGTATTAAAGCTCCAAATAAAATAGAAAGTGAAGCTAATATTTGGATCTTAGTCAAAATTTCTCCTAAAATAAAATAAGCTAAAATAAAACCAAATATAGGTATAGTTTGATAAAAAGGTACAACAAATGTAGCTTCATCAAGTTCAAGGGCGTATAAATAACATAGAATACTAAAAACGACTAAAATACCAATAACAACCAATATAATTATTTGCCAAAGAGAAATGTTTAAAACCATAGGATTTATAACCAGAATAATAGGCAAAGCAAATATTCCAAAAAGTGCTGAAAACATAATAAGGGCACCTACTTTACCTTCTTTTATATATTTTGAGATGAGATATTTATCTATATGGTTAGTTATGGCATAAAGAAATGGAGCTATTAGAGCTATAAAAAACCAATTCATATATTACAAATAAGCCGAGAAAGAAAATATCCCAGCGATTATCCCAAATATTCCAGTAAATCCAAACATATTTTAATTATACAACAAATTTGTTTTTTTATTTGAGTATTAACTTTTAATTATAAGATTTTAAATATTGGTCAACAACATTTTCAATAAATTTTTTTACTTCAGTCCAGTTGATCGGGTTTATATATACTGGTTCTGCATTTGTATCAGCATCATAAAAATAACTAAGACTTTTCAAAATATGAAGTCGGTTGTAATTAAATTTTTCATATTTTTTGTTAAAAAATTTTAAAATGTCATTTAATTGATATGTTTTAAGCAATACAAATAAGTCCACAAAATCTTTTTTACTCCCACGACCAGATATTGCTTGAACTTTCATTGCTGCAATATCTCGCTCATCTGCCAGCGCAACATTATCATATTTTTTTGTTGGAAAAAGAAGTGGGTATGGATAATAAAAGAAACTTATTTTGACTCCATCAAGTGATCCGTTGAAAGTATTTTCACTTTGGTCTTCAATTTTAAGATTGCCAAGTGTGTTTAATTGTAAAACTAACGAAGAAACAGAAAAAGCATTTTCACTAAAAAAATCAAGGTCAATTGAAATACGATGTCCCAACAAAAGGGCAAGTGCAGTGCCTCCTGCCAAGTAAAATGGTGTAGCAATAGGAGCTATTTTGTCCAAAACAATTCTTGTTTTTTCGCTAAGAGTTTCTTTGTGCATATTGATTTTTCAATATTAAAACTATGACACCAAAAATTGATTGATTTTGGGTCAAGGTCTACTCGTTCTTCAAGTATAACACTCTTTATGTCTTCTGTAGAATAAGCATTACACATCCAAGTGTAGTCATCAAAATCACCAAATTTTAAAATTCGTTCAATGACGTATCTTTTATTTTTGACAATATCAATAGTATTTATATCAGTATCCCAAAACAAACTTGTTTTTGTAAGTGGCAACATATGTATATTATAACATAAAAAAAGAAAATATACCAGCGATTATTCCAAATATTCCAGTAAATCCAAACATTTTTTAATTATACAACAATCCAAAAAATTTTACTCAAATTATTTTTTTTATTATAGCCCTTCTTCTTTTAGTTTTTGAATAGATTCGCGAGCGGATTTAGAGAGTCTTTTAGGAAGAGCGACACGAATGTGGACCAAGATGTCTCCACGACCACCACTTCCATATTTTGGCACCCCTTTGCCTTTGATTTGCAAAATGTCACCAGTGTTTACACCTTCTGGTATATTAAGAGTTGAAAGCCCCTCTAGTGTATGAATATCTATTTTAGTTCCAAGAAGAGCGTCAGATAATTTGACATCTAAATTCATCACTAGATCATTGCCTTCTTTATGAAATACTCTATGAGTCTTTACGTGAATTTTTATATAAAGATCTCCAGGGGCTCCTCCTTTGACCGCTTCTCCTGCTCCAGAAAGACGAATCATTTCTCCATTGTCTATGCCGGCTGGGATTTTTATTTTGACTTCTTCTTCTTTTTTGAGAATACCTAAACCATCACAAAAATCACATTTTTCTTTTGGAATTTTACCTTCACCTGCGCAGACTGAACATACACGAGTCATTTCAATAGAGCCGAAGATTGTTTTTTTGAGTTCTCTTATTTTTCCTTTACCATTGCAAGTTTCGCAAGATTTCATTTCGGTTCCTTTTTTGCCTCCAGTGCCATTACAAATGTTGCAAATTGATATTTTGTTTAAAAGAACATTTCGCTCTACTCCAAAAATAGCTTCTTCAAAAGGAAGTTCTATGTCTATGGAGATGTCTCGGCCTCTTTTTGTTTTAGTTCTTTGGCTATTACCAAAAATATCTCCAAAAATATCTCCAAAATCAAACCCTTCGGCTGAAAAACCTCCCCTATTATTTGCAAACCCGGAAAAATCCCAGCCCGAGGCTGGTCCGCCTTGGGCGGAAAATCCGGCTTGTCTGGCGATGTCTTCCCAATTTCCTTGGAAACCACCAAAGCCACCTGCTCCAGAGTTGGCTCCTGCAAAGCTTTGTCCATACATATCGTATTGAGATCTTTTTTGGTCATCAGAAAGGACAGTGTAAGCCTCGTTTACTTCTTTAAATTTCTCTATATCACCTCCTTTTTTGTCTGGATGCAGTTTATGAGCTAGCTTCCTAAAAGCTTTTTTAACTTCATCTTTTGAAGCTTTTTTGTCTATGCCTAGTATTTGATAGTAGTCTTTTGACATAAGAAGATTATACCAAATTATTGGGATTTTGTCTCTTCTTTATTTTGATCTCCTTCTTTATCTTTTTCATCAGTCTTTTCTGCTTCCTTCGGCTCTTTCTCACTAGTAGATGTTTGCTGATCGCTACTATTCTTCTGCATATACTCCCCTATCTTTTGAATTTCCTTAGAAAGATTTTCAGTAGCGGTTTTTATTGTTGCCATATCTTCTCCGTCTTTCACTTTTTTGAGTTCTTCAACTTTTGTTTCTACTTCTTTTTTGATTTCTGGAGTAATTTTTCCTTCGGCTTCCTTGAGAGCTTTTTCGGTGGTGTAAATGAGTTGTTCTGCTAAATTTTTAACTTCTACCATTTCTTTTTTCTTGGCATCATCTGACGCGTGAGCTTCGGCTTCTTTTTGCATTTTTTCTATTTCTTCTTTTGAAAGACCGCTAGAACCTTCTATTTTTATAGATTGTTCTTTGCCACTTGATTTGTCTTTAGCTTTTACATTTAAAATACCGTTAGCATCTATATCAAAGGTTACTTCTATTTGTGGAACGCCACGTGGAGATGGTGGGATGCCATCTAAGACAAACCTACCTAAACTTCGGTTATCAGCTACCAAAGGCCTTTCTCCTTGGACTACGTGGATTTCAACGCTGGTTTGATTGTCGGCGGCTGTAGAGAAAACTTGGGATTTGGATGCCGGAATAGTGGTATTGCGGTCAATTAGTTTAGTGGCTACATTGCCCATAGTTTCAATGCCAAGAGATAATGGGATAACATCTAAAAGTAAAATATCTTTAACATCTCCACCAATGATGCCTCCTTGAATAGCGGCACCGAGAGCCACAACTTCATCTGGATTGATACTTTTATTTGGTTCTTTACCAAAGAATTTCTTTACTTCCTCTATTATTTTTGGCATTCTAGTTTGACCGCCGACTAAAATCACTTCCTCTATTTCGTTTACTTTAAAAGGAGAAGCTTCTATAGCTCGTTTAGTGATATCCATTGCTTTTTGGATGAATTCGTCAGTAAGTTCTTCTAGTTTGGCTCTGTTTATCTTGATAAGAAGATGACGAGGACCAGAAGAATCGGAAGTGATAAAAGGAATATTAACTTCTGTATCAGTAGCAGTTGAAAGTTCTATTTTGGCCTTCTCTGCTGCTTCATCTAGTCTTTGGAGAGCTAGTGGGTCTTTGGTAACGTCAATTCCAGATTCTTTTTTAAATTCATCTGCCAACCAGTGAATTATTTTTTGGTCGATATCTTTACCGCCCAAGTGAGAGTCTCCATCGGTTGCTTTGACTTCTACCACATCATCCCCTACTTCCAAAATAGAAATATCAAAAGTGCCTCCTCCAAAATCAAAAACAGCGATTTGTTCGTTTTTCTTTTTGTTAAAACCGTAAGCTAGAGCAGCCGCCGTTGGTTCGTTGATAATCCTTTTGACGTCAAGTCCGGCTATTTGCCCAGCATCTTTGGTAGCTTTTCTTTGGGCGTCATTGAAGTAAGCTGGCACGGTAATGATGGCTTCTGTCACTTTTTCTCCTAATTTAGTCTCGGCATCATTTTTAAGTTTTGAAAGAATCATCGCAGAAATTTCTTCTGGTCGATAATCTTTTTCATTCATTTTTACTTGTACTCCTCCGGTATTTGAGGCCGAAATTTCAAAAGGGACAGTCTTTTTATCTTTTTGAACTGCTTCTTCATCAAAATTGTGACCAATAAATCTTTTGATACCAAAGACAGTATTTTTAGGATTAGTTACAGATTGTCTTCTAGCTAAAAGGCCAACCAATCTTTCGCCTGTTTTTGAGATAGCTACTATTGAAGGAGTGGTTCTAGATCCTTCGATGTTTTCAATTATTTTAGGATTGCCCGCTTCCATTACTGCTACAGCACAGTTGGTGGTTCCTAAATCTATTCCAATTATTTTTGACATATTAGATTTTAGTTAATTTATAATAATTTTTTTAAAAATATATAAACGATACTTAAAATTAAGTATTCGCGACTGAAATTATAACTCAATCTGATTATTGATGCACTTGACATACTATGGTTTGTATTCTGCTACTTTGACTTTAGGGGCGCGGATTATTTTGTCTTGAAGACTGTAACCGTTGCTTACTACTTCGACTATTTTGCCATCTTCTTCTTCGTCTTCTACTTTGACATTTTCTACTGCCTCATCTCTTTGAGGCTCAAACATTTCTCCTAGAGGAGAAATGATAGAGACACCATGATTGGCCAAAACATTTATGAGTTGAGAATGAATGTATTCTACTCCTTGTCTCCAATTTTCATCTACTTTTTCCCATGCTTCTTTGTTTTTAAATGCAGAATCAAAAGAATCAAGGACGGAGATGAGCTCGGTAGAAATATCTTCTTTGGCAAATTTGGCGTACTCCTTTTTTTCTTCATCTAGTCTTTTGCGTAAGTTTACACTATCGGCTCTCTCTTTTTGCCAACCAATCAAATACTCTTGGTTTTTTTCTTCTAGTTCTTTTATTTTTTGACGCAATTTTTTGACTAAAAAAGCTGGATTGCTCTCTCCTCCTTCATCATCAAAAATGACATCCTCAGTTTCTTCTGAATTATATTTTTTATTTTTATCTTGCATATTAAATTAACGTTTAGACCACTGAGCAGATTTGCGAGCTTTCTTAAGACCGAATTTACGACGTTCTTTAGCTCGAGGATCGCGTTTCAAAAAGCCGGCTACTTTTAGTTTTGGTTTTAAATTTTCGTCTATTTTTACGAAAACTCTGGAAATGCCATGTCTGACTGCTTCTGCTTGAGAATGAACACCACCACCTCCGACATGTACAGAAACATCAAAAGTCCCTATTTTTACTTTATTTATAGCTTCTTCTACTATTTTACGAAGTTCTTCAGTTGGAAAATATGCCGCCAAATCTCGGTCATTTATTTTGAAAGTGTTTTTTGAAGCAGGAACAAGACGTACTCTAGCAATAGAGGTTTTTCTTCGGCCGACCGCTTCAACATATCGGTCTTTAGATACTTTTGTTTTTATTGTTTTTTCTGTAGTAGTCATTTTATTCACTAATTATTAAATTTTTCATCATCCTGTCTCTTAACTTATTTTTTGGTAACATTCCTTTTATAGCTATTCTTAAAACTTCTTTCATACCCTTGTCTGCCACTACTTTTTTCATAGGTCTTTCTTTTAAACCACCAGGATAACCGGAATAATTTTTATAAACTTCGTTATCCATTTTTTTGCTGGTGACAGAAATCTTGCTTGCATTTGTTACTTTTACTTTAATGTTTGGTATAGCGTTGCGAGCAAAATCAGGACGGTTTTTACCCATCAAGAGAATAGCAATCTCACTTGCCAATCTACCTATTTTTTTGCCAGTTGCTTCTATTGTTGTGTGTTCCATAATTTTATTTTACAAAGGATATAATAGCCATTTTACTACCATCTGAAAGTCTTGTTTTTGATTTGGTAATTCTGGTAAAACCACCTTTTCTGTTTTCATATTCTTTAGCTAGAGTATCAACAACTATCTTGGTTGCTTTTGGTCCGATGATAGCTGTTATTGCTCTCCTAGCCGCTACGGTCTGTAATTTGCCTTTTGTGATAAGTTTTTCAGCAAATGGTCTTAATTCTTTGGCTTTAGCTTCGGTGGTCTCTATTTTTTCATACAATACTAAAGAACGAGCAAGAGAATTTATTAAAGCTTTTCTTACTTTGCGAACTCTTCCGAATTTTCTGTTTACATTGTGATGTCTCATAATAAATTTAAAATTTAAAAATCAAAATGGAAAATTATTTCAATACAATACCATGATCTCCTAAAATCCTCTTGATTTCTGCTACTCCTTTTGCGCCAAGACCTTCTATTTCTAAAATGTCTTTCTCTTTCTTTCTAGCTAAACCGCCGATGGTTCTGATGTTAGCACTTGAAAGAGCATTTAAAGTTCTGGCCCCAAGGTTTAAGTTTTCAATACGGGTTTTTAAGAATTCTGGATCCATTTTTTGAGAACTATCTTCACTGTATTTTTCATCAGCCAAAGATGATTCCTCTATATTTTTAATAGAAAGATCTTCTTTTTCCTTAAAACCAATAATAGCTTTTAATTGTTCTATCATAATAACAATTGATTTTTCAAGAGCTTCTCTTGGGGTCAAACTACCATCGGTTTCCATAGAGATTCTTAAACGATTAAAATCTGTGCGATCACCTACTCGCATATTTTCAACTTCATAATTTACTTTTAAAATTGGAGTAAAGTTGGCATCTATGACTATGGTGCCGATATCAACTTTTTCCTTTCCGAGTTTGTCACGGCCAACAAAGCCCAAACCTTTTTCAACTGTTATCTCTATATTTAATTCTGAATCTTTGTCTGTTAGAGTAGCGATAGTAAGCTCTGGATTTATGATCTCTACCTGTCCTGGCACTTCAATATCTTTTCCAGTTACAATTTTTTCTCCTTTTGCTTTTATGGTGAGAATTTGAGGCTCGTCAGTAATCATCTTAATGCGCAACCTTTTCATATTTAACATTATCATAACCACGTCTTCTTTTATTCCTTTGATTGAAGAAAACTCGTGACTGACTCCGTCTATTTTTATTGAAGTAATAGCTGCTCCCGGTAAAGAAGATAAGATGATGCGACGAAGACTGTTGCCGATAGTAAAACCATATCCAGGATAAAAACCATCTATTTCATAGATTGCCTTGTTGTTTTCTTCTGATACAATCTTTGGTTTTGAAGGTAAGATTATATTTTTGTCAAAGTTTTCTGCTGTCATAATATTAAAAGTTAAGATTAAATAAAATTTTATTATTAAATGTTATCTTTGGTAGTATTCTATTACTTGACCAAGATCAAATAAAAGATCAGCCTTTTCTGCGATAGTCCCCTCTTTTATTGAAATCTCTTTTTTGGTATTGTCCCAAGACATCCAATCTGGTGATTGTGTTTCTTTCATTTTTTCTTCTAATTCATTAAATAATTTGCTCCCCTTACTTCCTTCACGAATAGTTATTTTGTCTTTTAAAGAAACGGAGTAAGAAGGCACATAAACTCTTTTGCCGTTTACTAAGAAATGACCATGGGCTACGGCTTGTCTAGCGGATAGATGTGTTGGTAAAATACCAGCTCTCCAAACTACATTGTCTAGACGATGCTCTAAAGATTTTAATAAAGTGGCGGTAGGAGAGCTTGCTTTTTTTTCTAAAGCTTGTTTTACATATTTTGCAAATTGTTTTTCTGTCACACAATAGAACATTCTGGCTTTTTGTTTTTCATTTAATTGGATACCATAATCAGTCTTTTGTTTTCTAAAAGATCTTTTTTTATTTTTACGCTCTTCTCTAAGACTGAATTTTTGAGTTTGGGTTTTTTCAAAAACAGGAGCTTGAAGTCTGCGAGCTATTTTGTATTTTGGTCCAATTATCATAATAATTTGTATTTAATGTTTTTTAAATTTAAACTCTTCTTGGTTTCTTTGGTTTTGGGCCATTGTAAGGTATTGGAGTCGCATCTTTAATTGAATTTAAATTTATACCTTTTGATATAAAACCTCTGATGCTTGATTCTCGTCCTGAACCTACTCCTTTGACGATGGCTTCAATCTCTTTGATACCTAAAGATTGCGCTTTTATGGCCAAAGTTTCGCCCACTTTGGCGGCAGCAAATGGTGTCCCTTTCTTTGCCCCTTTAAAACCCAATTTACCACTAGAAGAACTAGCAAGGACGTTACCTTTTTTGTCCGTTAGCACCAATACTGTGTTGTTGTAAGTAGATCTGACATGAAGTAATCCAGAATCAAATCTTTTTTTACCAGAAGTTTTAATTTTATCTGTATTTGTTTCAATTTCATCATTTTTGGTCACATCTTTTACTTCACCATCTATTTTTGGCTCTTGATTTTCATCTGCTTTTATAATTCTTTTCTTTCCCATATTTTTTTATTTCTTATCTATAGCCCTTCTTCCGGTACCCATAGTTTTTCTGGTATTTCCGCGGCGAGTACGTGAATTGGTTTTGGTTCTTTGTCCTCTAGATGGCAATGATCGTAAATGTCTGACCCCTCTATAACATTTGATATCTTTAAGTCTTTTTATGTTTCCAGCTATTTCTCTCTTTAGATCACCTTCAACTTTTATTTTTTCTATTAATTTTCTTATTTCATTTTCTTTTTCGGTACTTAAATCTTTTGATTTTATTCCCCAATCTACTTTAGCTTTATCTAAAATATTTTTGGCTTGAGAGCGTCCAATTCCAAAAATGGCGGTTAAACCTATTTCAAGTCTTTTATCTTCTGGGATTGTAATTCCTAATATACGCATTTTTTATTTGTTAACCTTGTCTTTGTTTATGTTTTGGATTGTTTTTACATACAACGAACAAAATGCCCCCTCGGCGGACTAGTTGACATTTTGGACACATTGTTTTTACTGAAGCTTTTACTTTCATTTCTAATTATTCAGATTAGCTTTTCTATTATCAAGTCTGCGCACAATCCTACCTTTGCCTCCATAAGGATCAATAACGACTTCTACTAAATCTCCAATCATTACTTTGATTCTATGGAGTCTCATTTTGCCTGATAAATATGCAAGCACTTCTGCTTCTTTTAATTTGACACGAAAAAACGCATTTGGAAGCGCTTCCGTTATCATACCAACACTTATTTCCTGCCTTTCTTTATCTATCATTTATGAAATAAAACAACCGACTATGAGAAAAGACTAGCATATAAGCCATATTAGTGTCAAGTTTATCTGTCGGTTATTGTTTGAACGTTTATTTTAAAAGGGTCTTTAGGAAAAGATCGTTTCCAAACAGGCCTTATTGTAGCGGTTATGCTAGAAATACCAGTAAATTCGTCAATAAGGTTAGCCGCTTCTTTTTTGGGAGCGCCCAAAAGTCTTTCTTTTATGGAATCAGTATCTATATTTGCCCAAACTATTGTTTTGCCGTTTATTTCTAAATCTAGATTTTCATTAGTTGTTAAATTTTCTGGCATATTTTTAATATTTAAAGAAGAAAAATCTACAACAATAGGTTTAATGTTAATCCAATCTTCTAAGCTAACTATATGTTCGTCTGTTATTTTTTTAGATAAACCCACTGTATCAAACATTATTGCATAAGCCGTTACTTCTTTGCCTATAATAACAGATGAAGATTCTTCTACTGGAGACAATTCTTTAGATTCGTAAGTGATGGCATTGGAGAGTAAAGTTAATCCTTCCGGCACTTTTGACGCGAGATCTTTTTTAAGTTCAGACTCTAATTCTGATTGAATGTTTTGCAAAGCTGTTTGTTTATCATTTTCGGAAACTTTTTTCATTTTTCCTACAAAACCACCAGTTATATCGGTAACAGATCTTGCATAAAAAGTTTTGTAACGGTCAGCGTCATTTTTAAAACCAGGGATAGTAAAATCAGTTTTACTTATGTTGTATTTTTCTCCAGCTTCATCGGCAAAAACCGTCACCTCTAAACTACCCGGCACTGCTTCCCCATTTTTTTCAGTTTTTCCGGGGACGACAATTGATTCTGGTATCCTGTATACCAAACCTTCTGGACTTTCAAATCTGGTGCGAATGATAAGTCTCTGTGGTTCTGAAGAAAAATTATTGTAGACTATAATTTTACCAGAAGATTTTAATTCAACATCTTCTTCTCCTGTTGCTGGCACAGAAACAGTTTTTGAACTTGTTAATTTAATGACTTCATATTTGACTGTGCCTTCTTCTATTTTATTGTTTGCACCAATGATACTTATGTTGGCACTGATTTCTTGATTTTTTGGGGTAATGTTTATAGTGGCGGAAGCAAAGACAGTCATCATCCCTACAATAAATATAATAACTAAAAATAAAATAACACCACCGAAAACCCATTGCTTTTTTTTGTTTTTATATTGTTCTCCAGCTGGTTTTTCTTTAGGGTAATAATATTCATAAGCGCCACTATTTTTCTTTTCTGTTATTGCTGACATTTTGGAATCAAAATCCGATACTGGAACTTTTTTTTCCGCCAAAGGCGGACCATCTTTCGGTTGGGAGACAGGAATATTTTTACTATTTATAGTGATAGGAACTTTTCTCTTGCCACCATTAGGAATAGGCACATCTCGTATGCTTCTTCTATTGTTAGGAGGTGTAACATCACTAAATTGTATTCTTGGCATAATTTCATTATACACCTACACTTTGCAATTTGCGCAACTAATATGTGGAAAAAACAAAAACCAGAAAACAACTTTACCAAGAGTTTTATCCTTATGACCTAACACAGGCGAAGTTTGTTTTTGGTTTTTGTTTGGTGTTACTCTAATACAGCTTTGATGCGGCGGACGCCCTGAGAGACTGCTTCTTCTTTGGTGATTTTGAACGGACCTCTGTCCTTCGACTCGCTTTCAGCTCGCTCAGGATCTCGCTCTCTCGCTAAGTCGCTCGTTCGCTCGACATGCGGGCCACCACAAAACTCTTTTGACCAAGCAGAGTCGAGTGAATCCCCTACATAGTAGATACTGACTTCATCACCATACTTATCACCAAAAGCATGAACAGCGCCAGTTTTTTCAGCTTCCTCTTTTTTCATTATCACTTTATTAACTGGCAGGTTTTCAGAAATTTTTTGATTGACTAGGTCCTCTACTTTTTGTTTTTCTTCATCGGTCATCTTTCTTCCAAAACCAAAATCAAAACGCAAACGCTCGCTATTTATATTGCTTCCTTTTTGTCTGATCGGCTCTCCCAACACAATTTCAAGTGCTTGACGAAGTAAGTGAGTGGCGGTATGCAATTTTTTGGTTTCTTCTCCGGCGTCTGAAAGTCCTCCTTTAAACATACCTGCACTTGAAGTGCGAGAAAGTTCTTGGTGCTTCTTCAATTCTTCATTAAATTTATTTTCATCTATTTCTATTCCTTTTTCTTTTGCCAACTCTTTGGTTAGTTCAAACGGAAAACCATATGAAGTAAAAAGTATAAATGGGTCAGTCCCCTTTTCAAATTCTTTCAAACCATTTTCCAAAGTTTTTTCAAATTTTTCTTCTTCCTGACTTAGATTGTTGAAAATAAAATTTTGGTTTTTTGAAAGCTCGGGATAAACATCTTTATACATTTCTACTACCACTTGCGAAATATCTTTGGTAAAAGATTTTAAACCGAGCTGTTTGCCATAACGGACAGCACGACGAATGAGGCGTCGCAAAACATAACCTTGACCAGTATTGCTTGGAGCTATACCCTTTTCATCACCTAAAATAAATGTAGAAGCTTTTAAATGGTCGGCAATAATCCGCATGGCCTTCAAATTTTCCTCATATTTTTTGCCAGACAATTCCTCTATCTTTTCTATAATCGGCCAAAACAAATCAGTTTTATAATTATCGTCTAAACCATTTACGACTGCTAAGTCTCTTTCTAATCCATAACCGGTGTCAACATTTTTTTGAGATAATTGTTCAAACTTACCTTCTGCGGTTTTGTTGTATTGCATAAATACATCGTTGCCAATCTCTAACCAAAGTGAACTATCGTCATTAAAGCTTTCTGGTATTTTGTTTAAATCTCCCACCCAATAAAATACTTCACTATCTGGTCCACAAGGCCCTGTCTCTCCTGCTGGTCCCCACCAATTATTTTTCTTTGGTAATTTAGCAATTCTCTGCTCCGGAATACCTAAACTTTTCCAAGTTTCAAAAGCTTCGCTATCAAAAGGTGCATCAGTATCCCCTTCAAAGACGGAAACTGCTAACCTATCCTTATCTAATCCAAGCCATTGTGGGGATGTCAAAAATTCTAATCGCCAAGGGAGTACTTCTTTTTTAAAATAATCGCCAAGTGACCAATTTCCTAACATTTCGAAAAAAGTATGATGACAGTAATCACCCACTTCATCAATATCTCCTGTCCTTATACACTTTTGAACATTAACCAATCTGTTTCCTGAAGGATGTTTTTCACCCAAAAGATAAGGAACGAGCGGATGCATACCGGCAGTGGTAAAAAGGACCGAAGGATCATTTTCGGGAATGAGTGAAGCGCTTGGAATCACCTTATGCCCCTTGCTCTCAAAAAATTCCAAATATTTTTTTCTTATTTCTCCCGAGGTCATATTATTTTTTATTCCTATTTACCCACCATTTGCTCTTTTGACTCTTTTTATCAAACCACCAGTCGTTTGAATCAGTCTTCATGATTTCTTTAGCAATAGCTTTTGCTTGCGGAGTTTTTAATCTTTTTATAGCTGGTTTGATCCAAGCTAGAGCTCGACTGTTACCTGTGTCTACTTGTTCTTTCAAAGCTAAAATCCATTCTAAATTGTCAGAGTCTTTAACGATTTTAGCTTCGGCGGTTTTCTTTTCTTCATATTCTTTAATCAAACTAAACATAATATCTCCAAACGGAACTGAATCGGTGATATCTTTGTGAGCTTCGTGTTCTTTTCTCTCTACATATTTTTGATGGACATAATTCAGGTCTGAAATGCGTGTTTCTGATATGTCGTGTAGCAAACACATTTGTAAAACTTTTGACATATCTACCTTGCCATCCATAAGAGCAAGCATATAAGCGATATAGCTAACACGGTTTACATGTTCAGCCACGCTTTGATCTCCAGTACCTAAAAAATGAAAGCCACTTCGTGGGGTTCTGGCCAAAATACCGACTTCAAATAAAAAATTAGCGATTTTTTTATTGTCTGTAATGCCTTTCTTTTCTTTCTTTTTCATATTCCTATTTTACAATAAAAATTTTATAATTTCTTGTTTTGTTTCCAGAGTGATTCGAGTAGGTCAATGTTTGCTTTGATGCGAAGGAGACCGGTTTCAAAAAGTTTTTTGTTTGGGTTGATACCTATTTTTTTGAAAATATTTTCAGGTGAATCCGAAGCACCAGCTGAAAGAAACTTGATTACATCCTTTATTTTTGTCTTATCTTTTTTGTAGTTTTCATACAAAGTATCAGAGATAAGCTGTCCAAAAGCGTAGGAATAAACATAAAAGAAATTGCGAATATGTGACCAAGTGACAAAAAAGTAGCCATCTTCAGGTTTCAAATCAAAAATCGGCCCCAAATATGATTTCATATGTTTGTTTAAAAGTTCGGCAATTTTATCTTTTGATAAAAACCCTTCTTTTCTGATAGTAAGATGTAATTCGTTTTCAAAATTAAAACAAGCTATTTGGCGGAAAATGGTTGAAATGTCATCACTAATTTTATCGTGGAGCAGAATCATTCTTTCTTTAACGGAAATATTTTTTAATGCTTCTTCAAAAACTAAATTTTCAAAAAAAGTGCTAGCGACTTCGGCGGTGGCGATGGTATGACCTTCATAAATCGGTCTTTGGGTTTTAGAATATTTGGCATGAATACCATGACCCATTTCGTGAGCTAAGGTGGTCATGGAACGAAAATCATCAACATGGTTTAGAAGAATGTATGTGGGCAGATTGGTACCACTAGAGCAAAAAGCGCCACCATGCTTACCTTTTTTTGGAAAGACGTCAACTAATCCTTTTGTAAACATTTCTTCTACATAATTTCCAAAATCAGGGTGTGCTTCGTTAAAAGATTTTATCACCTTTTTTGTGCCTTCTTCAAATGTGATTTTGGTTTCTGTTTTGCCAACCTTAGCACTTCGATCAGCATATGATAGATTTTTTTCGTCCAGCATTTCAGCTTTTATTTTGTAAAAACGATGAGCCAAACTAAAATTTTTTGTGACAGCTTCAACCAAATCTTTTATTGTTTTTAGATCATTCTCATAACCTTTTACTGTCGCTTCATAAGGTACTTTAAAACCTCGCAACTTGTCGTTTATTTTCTTGTTTGTAACAATAGCGTTTATTTCACTTTCTGAAAAATCACTAATATTTTCTAAAACTTTCATTATTTCTTTATGTAGTTTACGTCTCTCTTTTGTTTTTAAATCTGATATTTTAGCGAAAGCTTCAGCGATTGGTAATTGACCACCATTAAACTTGATCATCTGTTTGCTTAAAAGTTTGGAAAATCCCGAAGTCCACATACTGTGAGCGGGGGTGCTTTTAAGATTCATTATTTTTTCTTCTGGTTCTGAAAGATTGTATTTGGCATTTTCAAAAAGTTTTTTAAGAAAATATTTGAAGGGCTCTAACTCTTTGCTTTTCAAAAATTTAGTTTGCAAATCTTTTGGAATTTTGCCAATTTCTAAAAAGAAAAATTCAAGTTCATTTGTGAGGTCAGCATAAAAATCAGAAAGCTTGGCAATTTCGGCGTGAGCCATATTGTCTTCAGCATTTAATGAAATTCGATGTGAATAATATGCACTAGGTCTTTCGCTTGCAGGATTGTTTGATAAATTTTCGTATTCCTCTATTACTTTAGCTAGTGCTTTAGAAGATTTCAGGTGAGCTTTGTCCTTTCTATATTTTTTGGCAAAAGTTAAATAAAGTTTTTTTATAGTAGCCAAATCTTTGGTTACCTGTTTTTTGATGTCTCCTTTATATATGTGCCCCAAATCCCATTCAGTTTTGTATTTCATATCAAGATATTATCTTAACTTCACTGAAAATTCAACTTCATTCACAAGATGCTCTCATTTACAATATAACACTTAACGCGATCGGGTTAAGTGTTATATTTATAATTTTTTCAAAAGCTCAAAATCTTTTTTTAGCATGTTTTTGGTGTGAGAATTATAGACAGCAACAGCTGGATGATAGAGAATGATTATTTTCACTTTACCATAAGGAAGAGTAGTTTCGAAAACTTGACCGTGGAGTTTACTGATGGGCTCTAACTTTGACTCAAGCCCAAATTTTCTCATTATATATTCCATTGAATATCTGCCTAAACCAACGATGATTTTTGGTTCTATTATTTCAATCTGCCTATCCAAAAATGGTCCGTATATTTTTATTTCTTCTGGTGATGGGTCTCTGTTTAGAGGAGGGCGGTCTTTGACTATATTGGTGATGTAGACTTTTTCGCGATCCATACCGATATACGCTAGTAGCTCATCTAAAATTTTGCCCGAAGCGCCACAAAAAGGAAAACCAGTTTGAGCTTCATTTTTGCCTGGAGCTTCTCCAATAAACATTACTTTAGCGTCGTGACTCCCCTGTCCTATAACTGGTAAATTTTTGTTTTCAATCCGATATTTATATAAAGGAGATTTTTTTAACGCCACCACTTCATCCTTTATCGCTCGCATTAATTCTTTTTTGTCTTTTTTTATTTTTTTAAGCATTATTAACTTTGTTTATATAAGTGCAATATTCGCAAGTTGGAGAAGCTTTGGGGATTTCGTTTGTGTCTAAACATTTTTTCATATTCATCAAAGTTTTTTCAATCCAATCTGCTTTGCCCTCGTAAGGAATTAGTTTTATATCAAACTCTAGTTTGCCGTCAAAGGCTTCCCTATCTCTTTTGCCATTGGCATAAACAAAATATCCAGTGTCGCTGACTTTAAATCCATTTTGCCTCAAGAGCCACTGATAAACTTCCATCTGCCTTTTATAACCATCTTGCCACTCTGCATCTAGGTTTACTTCTTCATTTTTACTTGTTGCTTTGTAGTCAACTACCATAAGAGTATTATTTTTATCAACCCAAATATCATCAACAGCACCAAATACCACAAAATTTGTCGGCTCATAAAAAGTTTCTACGCCAGTAAAATTTTCTCGCCAAATGTCCATCTTTTCGTGTTGGAAAGGCATTGCGTCAATACCATAAGAGTCCATCAAGGGGTGCGGAGTTTTTTGGTTGCGGTGAATGTCAAATTCTTTTTTGAGCAAAGTATCAACGGCACTGTTTAGATTAAAAGGAAAACCTTGGGGACGGGAGACACCAATGCGTCGGTCCAAATAAAAACATCGCGGGCATTCTATAAATAAATCTATTTTACTTCGACTCACTTTGAAAGCTTCTTTTGACTTAGGATCATAAAGTTTTTTTCTATACCAGGTCATTTTATTTTTGGATTAAATCTATCTCTTTCATCATTTTTTCAATTTTTTCATTAGAGAGACCAGTTTGTTTTAAAATATCTGGATTGTCTTTGGCTTGTTTGCAAAGAACTATACCCGCTTCCATCAAAAGTTTTTCGTCACTTTGAGTAATACTGTTGAGACAAGTTATTGGGTGTAAATGTGCTTCTTCTACCATATCTTGGAGATTGCCTTTTTCTGGATAATTCCAACCAATTAATTTCATATTTCGGCATTTAGCATATTTGATAGCTGATTCAGAAAATTTGGTGTTAGTGATGAGCCATCCTTCGTCCAATCTTCTTTTGTTTGGACCAAAATTTTCAAATTCTTGATTGGCTAAATCATCCCATCTGGATTTGATATAAAGAGCTACTTTGAGGTCGGATTTTACACCGTATTCGTTGTGGAATTTTGCTTCTATCATAATGAGTTTATCTTTATTCCAAGCCGTAATGTCTATTTCATGTTCGGCGCATTCTCCTTGAGCGATAAAATCAGTGGTGGTTTCAAAACCTTTTGTTCGAAATATTTCGGCTATGAAATTTTCAAACGGAAAGCCAGTGGGACCGAGCTCCATGATGGCTCTACGTAATGAATATCTGACAGCAGCTGGTCGCTCTTCATCTTCTAATAGTTTAAAAGCATGATGATAAATCTCTCTGGTAGTATCACCTTCTTTTAATTCGCTTTCTATTTGAGCTACTATTTTTTCAGCTATTTCTCTACTAGCTTGAGCTCGCATTAAAGAAGAGAGTAATTTTTGAGAATTAAACTCTTCTCGTTCACCTGTCGCTTTGATTATATATTTATTATTCATTATTCTATTATACCTCCTCCTAGGCAAATTTCATTATTGTATAAAACTAAAGATTGACCCGGTGAGACACTCGTTTTAGGTTTAGTAAAAGTAATCTGCAATAAGGGTTCCCCTTGTTGTTTGGATTTTTGTGGTGTAATTTGACATTTTATTTTTTCTTGACGGTATCTAATCCGGCAAAGTATTTTCTTGCTTGGAATTTCCCCAATGATATTAACATATTTTAAGTACAAGGACTCTCCTTGTATTGAGTTGGGTTGTGGAGTAATTTTTGGAGCAACTGTAATGGTATTTTTTTTAATATTTTTAGAAACCACATATAAAGGACTATCATCGGTAGTCTTTTTTGTGATGGTAAAACCATGACGCTCGCCGATAGTGAAAAATAAAGCCCCTTTATGATGTCCAATTACTTCTTCTTTTTCATTCCCCGCTCCACTGAAGCTATACGGGGCAAGTAAAACTTTTCCTTTTTTTGGAGTGATGTATCTGGTCAAAAATTCTTTCATATCTATTTTTCCCAAAAAACAAAGCCCTTGGCTATCCTTTTTTGTCGCTTGCGGTAAACCAAATTTTCCAGCAAGCTTTCTCACTTCATTTTTTTGTAAATCCCCTATTGGAAACAAAGTGTGCTTAAGTTGTTTTTGAGTTAAGGTCCAGAGGAAATATGATTGATCTTTGTTTTTGTCAGCCCCTTCAGAAAGTTGCCAAAAAAAGCTTCTTTCTGAAAAATCCTCGGATCCCGGCTTTGCTTCGGTCAGATTTTTCTCGAGAACTTTTTTTGGCAACTTTTTTTTCAAAACTTTCGCATAATGTCCGGTCGCAACAAAATTAGCTCCATTTTTAAGAGCGAATTTTAAAAAGTGTCCAAATTTTATTTCTTTGTTGCACATTACATCTGGGTTTGGAGTTCTCCCCTTTTTATATTCCGCAATCATATAATCTACCACTTCTTTTTTATATTCTTTTTCTAAATCAAGAGTTATGAAAGGAATATCCAAAATAGCCGCCACTTTCATAGCGCTTCTCCTGTCCTCTTTCCAAGTGCAAGGATATCCTTCTGGAGTCCATGCTTTTATAAAGACTCCAGTTACAGCATATCCCCGCTCTTTTAAAAGTGCTGCGCTAACTGCGCTATCTACTCCACCAGATAATCCAACAAATACTCGGGGCTTAGATTTAGGATTTAAGATTCTTGATTTAAGATTTTTTTGTTCTTGACTTTTCATATTTATGTATGTTATTCTAGTTTTTAGAAATTGGCAAATTGCCGGAAAGAAAAAGGAGAAATCATGATCTTGGAGCTTGAACTGCGCGGCTTTTTTGATTTTGGAGTAGAAGATGGGGGTCTTAAGATAAATGCGGGACGTTGCATCCTTTGTTACCTAAAAGAAGGGTTGAAAGATGTAAAAGGTACCGTAGATCTCATAATTTGTATGGACACATCTTTTCCAGAAGCAGTCCTTTTCCATGTGTTGAAGGGTGGTAATTTAGCCGACTCTGTTAGTTTTTATTATATCGTCGATTTTCCCCCAGATATCGATGAGGGTATCTCTCACACACGAATCGGCAGCCTCATAACCCCTCAAGAGTTTTGTGAAATAATTGTCCCGTTGGCAAAAGTCGGAGTTTGATGATTTCGACTCACAACCTAAGGCCCCGACAAAATCGGGGCCGATTCTTTTTATAATTTTTATTTCCCCCCTCCTGCACTTAGGAGAGGGGTCGGGGGTGAGGTTTTTTACCTCAAATATCTCTCCCTATTCCATTGATGCCCGTCAAAATCTTTGGCATAGTACATATTGCCAGATTTGTCGGACATAAAATATAAGTATTCGGTTTGAGTGGGAGCGATAGATGCTCTCAAAGAATCTATTCCGGGATTAGTGATAGCTGTTGGAGGTAAACCTTTGTTTACATAAGTGTTGTAAGGATGGTCTTCTTTCAAATCATCTTTGGTTAAAGTATAAGAATGTTTGCCGTTGTAATAAATAAAAGGAGCATCGACTTGAAGGGGCATACCCAATCTTATTCTGTTCCATAAAATTCCGGAGACTATCCTTTTGGCTTTCAAACTTCCATTAGCCTCATCTTCTATGATTGAAGCCATAATAACAATTTCATTTAAAGGTTTGTCAATTTTTTCTATATCTTCTTGGTATGCTTGTATTTGTCTAACAAAGTTTTCTCGCATCATCAATATTAAATCATCAACCTTGGTATTAGGTGTCAGGAAATAAGTATCAGGAAATAAGTAACCTTCATAATTGTTGTTAGACACTTCATTTATAAAATCATCTGTCTTAAAGGATGGCAACTCTTTTTTTAATATTTCTGCCATTTCAATAGAGGAGGATCCTTCTGGAAAAGTTATTTTTTGGGCAATTAAACCAAATTCTCCTTTACTGATCATTTTAGCTACCTTGAAGACACTGATTGCTTTAGGAAAATAATAATCACCAGCTACTACCTTCTTTTCTCCCCCCCAAAATATTACAAAAGTTTTAAGCCAAAAAGGAGAAAGGATTATTTTTTTTTCTTCAAAAAAATTGGCTATTTGAGAAAGATTTTCTCCCCTTTCAATACTTAAAAGTGTCTGACTTGGAAACGGTCTTGGCGATCTCCAGACTGTGATATAAAAACTAAAATAAATAAAAATGATTGCTAATATAATACCTACTATCTTTAAAGAATGTTTACCAAGGAAAGGGTGAAATCCAAAGAGTTTTAGGCGCCAAATTATAATCTTAGGATTAGAAGAAATTTTTTGACGGATTATTTCAATTTTCTCCGTTACAAATTTTTTTAATTTGATTAATTTGTTCATTAAAAATGACGGAAGATTAAATAGGAAGATTTGAAGGCGCTTTAGATTTGAGTGAAGGTACTCTTTCAAAGGTCGGAGTGCTAGCAATGGAACCTGGGAAGTGATAAATGGTAGCTAGCTCTTCTACATTTAAAACAAATGGTTTGCTGACGTGGTATTTTTTGCCTCTCCACGGTGAATAAAAATATCTACGAAGTTTATATTCTTCTAAAGCTCTTGGCATTAGTTTTTCTTTTTTGCCGAACCACTCTTGCCAAGGATAATCAAAATCAGTAAACCACCCAGCAGGTTTGAAACCGTTTAAATTAAGAGAACTATACTGTTTAACAAAACCTAATACTCCACCAATATTTGCTGGATTAAATTTGTCTTTGTCTGCTATATAAATTGCTCTAATACCACAATCAAATGGAAACTTTGAGACACTTCTTTCTAAGGCGGCTATTATGTCTGACTCACCCTTGCTTGGTATTCTAGGAAAACCCCCCTCTTCTTTGGCTACTTTTAACTTTTCTATTATTTCATCTTTTTGTTTTTTTGCTTCATCTGTCCATGAATCTTCTTTTTCACCAAATACATCAAAGAGACGTCTCTTTTTGTGAGCCCTGATAAGTATCTGGATACAAATATTATGCCCTTCGGTAATAGAGCCCAAAAACTCTATCATTGGAGTTATGGGGTCAATCTTAAATTCTTCTTTGGGGTCTTTATCAAGTCCATAATCAACATAAGTTTTGATTGGATATGGGTCAGGTTTGGTTAAGGCAAATTCTGCAGCCCAAATTTGGTTTACATTTTTATTGTAATAAAACGGTTTGGCGTAGTCTTCTACTTCATATATTTCTACTTCAGGATATTGAGAATATATTTGCGCTTCAATGTTATTTCTATGTTTTAATTGAGTCCAAATAAAAAATCTAACCTTGCCTCCAAGAGAAACAATTTCCAAAGAAAACCAAGATCTAGTCTTTCCTTTCCATATTCTATCTATCCAAGTGCCTTCACCTCCACCTTGATGAAAAGCACCTAACACCACTTCCATCGCAAGTGGAGATTTGGTGATTTCTCTTGGGAGTTTTATTTCTAATAAGACAGAACCTTCTTTTTGCCAAAATTTGGTTTGACTGTATCTGATCCAAGCTCTAAAAGCTGATACTATAAAAGCAGCTGGCAACCAAATGGGTAACAAAGCATAAATATATTTAAATGCCAATGAAAAACCGCTCCAAATTTCAGGTGGTATAAAACCTAATTGCATACCATAAATTATAGCACAGAGATTTTAGAGTGTTGTGTATAGTCCTTGTTTATTTTTTTTGAAATACTTTGGATTTTGAAGATTGACCATAACTGTATTTGCTTTTACATATCTTTCTTTCATTACTTTTTCCAAGATTTTTTCTTTATTTAAAGGACCATTTTTTTTGATAATTTCTAAGATGACATCTCTAACGATACCGGTAGAATAACCCCATTCTTTGAGAGCATAAAGTCCCCGACCCACCAAAACGAAACGCGGGTCTTTGATTATTTCATTATGAGTAGTCGCTACGTGAGCTTTTTTGTTGAAGACTTCACTTATAAGTTTGGCTACTTCACGAAAATGAATTGGTGAACCATGTTTACGAAGAATAAGGTAAGCATAATCGCGCACTCCTTTTGTCTTTATGTTTGAAGATTTGGTTTTACCCCATTCGCCGAGAGGATTTTTAGAAATATTTTTAGAAATAGAAAGCCAACGGGTTAATATCTCATCTTGTTTATATTCATCGGAAACTTCCTTAAGGTGTTCTAAGAAAGAAGAAATAATTTCTGATTCAGGGATGATGTCGTCATCTCCTAATTTAGAGTAAAGCTTTTTGATTGCATCGTGTATTTTGTCAGATAAATTACCATCAACATGCCAACGATGTTTGAATTCTATATCTTCTTTTATTTTATTAAAATCATCACCAACAACTAAAAGGAAATGAATATATTTTCTAGTCAAAATATCTTTCCCTAAATGGTTTAATAGATCATCTTCAGAAATGACACCACCCATTTTATTTATAGTGTTTTTTAATTCATCAAAAACATTGCTTTCTTTTTCGTAAGTGTCAGCTTTACGTATATGATTTATTGCATAGTTTTCTATCTGTCTCACTCTTTCTCTAGTGATGCCGTATTTTTTGCCTATAGCTTCGAGGGTCATTTCTTTCCCTTCTGGATTAAAACCAAATCTACCCACTATGACATCTTGAGCTCTATCGGGCAGAGAACTTAAAAGTCGTTTAACAACTTGCTTCGGATTAAATGACAAAGCAAAAGTTTTGTTTTTGATAATTTCTTTTTTCATAAATTTATTAAATTATTGCACCATAAAATATTATACAATATTTGATACTATTTATAATATCATAGCACGTATTTTTGTCAATTTTTTTAAAACCTTTATTTTAAAAGGTTAAATAACAAAGTTTATAATCCTGTCGGGCACGAAAATCACCTTTTTCGCTTTTTTATCAGCAAGCCATTTCTGGATTTCAGATAGATTCAACGCTTTTTCTTTAACTGTTTCTTCAGAAGCTCCAGTTTTTATTTCAAGTTGTCCGCGAACTTTACCGTTTATTTGAATGGTAATAAGGGTGTTTTCTTCTTTTATTTTTGATTCATCAAACTTTGGCCATTCTTCCAAATGAATAGAAGTTTTATGTCCAAACCCATGCCAAATTTCCTCTGTCATATGTGGTGCAAAAGGTGCCAGTAATTTCAAAAATGTGTCAAAGACCGTCTTTGACACATTAGAAGTGTGGTCTAATTTTTCAAGCTCGTTTAGAAAAATCATCATCGTCGAAATTGCAGTATTGAATTTATAATTTTCAATATCTTCAGTTACTTTTTTAATGGTTTTATGCAGTAGATTTTCAAGCTTTTGGTTATTATTTCCTTCTTCTGTTTTTTTAGCTATCAAGCTAAATTTCCAGATTCGTTCGATGAATCTTCTCACTCCGATCAAATTGTCGTCATTCCATGCGATAGTATTTTCAAAAGGACCCATAAACATCTCATACATTCGAAGAGTGTCTGCCCCCCATACATTTACAATATCATCAGGGTTTATTATGTTGTTCCATCGTTTACTCATTTTCTTGCCATCTTTCGCTAGAATAAATCCTAGAAATTCAAGTCGAGCGAAAGGCTCGATGGTGCTTACTGACCCAATATCAAATAAAAATTTATGCCAAAATCGCGCGTATATGAGATGTCGCACGGCGTGATCTCCCCCGACATAGACATCAACTGGTGCCCAATACTTTTCTTTCTCGGGATCAACCAATGTTTTAGAATTTTTTGGATCAATAAATCGTAGATAATACCAAGAGGATCCCGCCCATTGAGGCATCGTGTTGGTCTCTCTTTTGGCAGGGCTGCCGCATTTTGGACATTTTGTGTTTACCCAATCAGTGATGTTTTCAAGGGGAGATTCACCGTTGCCTGTCGGCTCATATCGTTCCACTTCAGGCAATGTGACTGGCAAATCTTTTTCTGATACAGAAACTACTCCGCATTTTTGGCAATGAACTACAGGTATCGGTTCTCCCCAATATCTTTGCCTTGAAAATACCCAATCTCTTAACTTGTATTTTGTCACTTTCTCTCCAAACTTTTTGGTAATTCTCTCTCTGGCAGTTTCGGAATCAATTTTTGTGAATTCTCCAGAATCAAAAAGTATACCCTCTTCTGTATAAGGCTTCATTCCTTTTTTAAGTCCATCTAAAATAAGTGGCATCTCACTATGGGTCATATCACTATTTTGTATTTCATCAAATGAACGCCACTCTATTTCGTGAATTTCAGATTCTTCTTCTGATATTTTTGATTTTTCTTCATTAACTAATTCAAAAAATAGATTCCTTGTGTGGGCTACTCTGTTTACTCCTTTATGAGCTGCGTAAAATTCTGACTGAGCTAATCCAAGATTTTCTATAAATTTTACATTTTTGTATCCGGTTTCTTCTTCAATTTCTCTTTTTGCGGCTTCTATTGCCCCCTCTCCTTTATCTATGCCCCCCATAACAAATGTAACCCAAGGATGCTTCTTCCACTTTAAACAAAGATACTTGTCTGTTTTTGGATTTTTTACTACTACAATAACTGCATCTCTAAAAATAGTTTCTTTACCTTCTATATGAGGATTGGATTTATCTATAAGTCTTGGGATAATAACTTGCTTAATAGGTAAATTATATTTTTTAGCAAATTTAAAATCGCGTTCGTCGTGAGCAGGCACAGCCATGACAGCACCGGTGCCATAATTTGCCAACACATAATCGGCTACGAAGATTGGCACCTCTTCCCCATTGGCAGGATTGATCGCTTTAATTCCCTTTATTTCAACTCCACTTTTTTCCTTCTTTGCATCAGTTCTTTCTATTTCTGTTTTAGCTTTGGTTTCTTTTATATATTTTTCTACCTCATTCCAATTTTCAATCTTTGAGTCTTTTAATTTTTCAATAATCGGATGTTCGGGGGCTAAGACTAAATAAGTGACTCCAAAAAGCGTGTCTACTCTTGTAGTAAACACTTTAATACCTAACTCCCCCTCGCTCTGCTCTCCCCCTCTTAATTTAAGAGGGGGCTGGGGGGAGTTATTTCCTTTAATTTTAAATTCCAATTCCGTTCCTTCTGACTTCCCTATCCAATTTCTCTGGGCTTCTTTTATGTGTTCTGGCCAATCAAGTTTGTCCAGATCTTTAAGCATTCTGTCAGCGTATTCTGTAATTTTTAGAACCCATTGACGCATTGGCCGCTTTTCAACTACGCTTCCGCAACGTTCACATAAACCACCGTCCAGATCTTCATTAGCTAGTCCAGTCTGACAAGACGGGCACCAATTGATCGGCTCAAATGATTCATATGCTAACCCTTTTTTTAGCATTTTTAGAAATACCCACTGCGTCCACTTGTAATATCCCGGATCAGTAGTATTTATTTCTCTGTTCCAGTCATAATTAAAACCGATTTTGGAAAGTTGTTCTTTAAACCTTTTTATATTTTTTTCTACAGCGATTCTAGGATGAATTTTATTTTTTATTGCAAAGTTTTCTGCCGGTAGTCCAAAAGCGTCCCAACCCATTGGGTGCAAAATGTTATAACCTTGCATTTTTTTCATCCGAGAATAAATATCTGTTGCGATGTATCCTTTCGGATGCCCAACATGAAGCCCTTCTCCAGATGGATAAGGAAACATGTCTAGAACATAAGATTTTGGTTTTGTCGGGTCTGATTGAAAATCCGGAGTTTTATATATTCCATCTTCCTGCCACTTTTTTTGCCATTTCTTTTCTATTTCTTTATGATCGTATTTTTCATTCATATTTATAATATATAACAAAACTCCTAATTTTCATAATTAGGTAAATTGAGATAATTATATAGATTAGAATAATTTTATTTACCCTCTCACCTGTGTTGGATATGAGATAGGGTCAATGATTCTCTCAAAACAATAATACCCTGCTTTATGAGACCAATCATTATTTTGCATTAAACTTTCTTTCATCGGATAACCTATATCTATCGCTCTTGGGTCTTGTTCTACAACACTTTCTCTATTGAACTGGGCGCAGAGTTCAAATGTCATTTGATTTGTTTTTTTATATTCAATATCAATCGGTAAGCTCGGCATTGATTCTGGTATCATACCGTTCATTTGCCAATAATTTATAACTTGCCATTGTATACCTTGAAGATCAGATATTTTTTGGTTATCCAATCGAAGTAATCTTTGGTTTTGAGGTGAACCTAAAATACCAAATCCTAAAATAATAGAAATTAAAATAATAACAGCTACACTTATTGCCAATATTTTTCTGGAACGGGAAGAAATTTTGTCGCGTATATCTTGTAAATAAAATCCAAAGACCGCTCCAGCTACTAAAAGTACTACTAGCGCTTTTAGAAGAAATGCCGATGTCAAATCTTGTCCATCCAAAAATTTATAAAGCACTGTTATTAAATCTCCTGCCAAAATAATGCCAGCCACGAAGAGAGTTATATAAGTAAGCCACTTACGGATTCCCAACTCTTTCTTTATCGGATTTTGAGTATAAATTTTGTGAACTAACCAAGAGAGGATAACAAAGAGAGGAAAGACAATGATCAAAGTAGCTACTGGCATACTGATTTCCGAACCACCGCCCCAAGCATAAATATTGTTAGCTATTTCAGGAAAAGATTTACTTATAATTTTAAATGTTAAATTTAAGAAACTTATAACGACTGCATATAGAGCCACTATTGCACCTAAGTGTAAAAAGAAATCTTTAGCTGAAGTTTTATTTTCCATTTTGATTAAAATTTAAATTATTAAAATTGCACTTATAAACATATGTACATTATACCATAATATTTTTTTATATTTTAATGAAGAAGGGTTCCCCTTCTTCATTTAAAAAGTGTGGTATAATTATATTTTAAACTCAATTACATCTCCGTCCTTTACGACATATTCTTTACCTTCTGTGCGAAGAAGTCCTTTTTCTCGGGCAGAAGCGTAGGAACCGACTTCAAGTAGTTTGTTCCATTCTATAACTTCGGCTCTTATAAATTTGTCGCGGAAGTCGGTATGGATGGCGGTGCCGGCTATGGGAGCTGTTGAGTTCCTTTTTATAGTCCACCCACGAGTCTCATCTTCTCCGGTTGTAAAAAATGTCTCTAGTCCCAAAAGTTCATAACTTGAAATAATCAAATTCCCTACTCCATCACTATTCGCTCCCAACTCTTTTCTGAAAGATTCTTTTTCTTCTCCTTCAAACTCTTTCAATTCATTTTCAATATTTGCGTCAACCAAAATATATTTAGCTTTATTTTCTTCAAAAAATTTCATAAGTTTTGTCCACCTCTCATCTGTATTCGTGTCGTGGTCCAAATTTTTACCTCCCGCTTTTTTATTTAAAACATAAAGAATAGGCTTGCTCGTCAGAAGCTGGCTGTTTATGACAAATGGTTTTTCTTTTTCATCCAATTCATCAAATACTGTTATGGCCATTTTTTCATCTTCCAAAACTTTCAAAACTTTTTGTAAACCACTTCCTTCGAGTGCCGCGTTTTTATCACCTCGTTTTAAATCTTTTTCCAAACTGCCAAGTCTTTTAGAAACTGTTTCCAGATCTTTCAAAATCAATTCCAAGTTTATAATTTGGATATCACGCAAGGGATCAATCTCGGCTTCAACATGCAATATATTTTGATCTTCAAATATCCGCACTACCTCGGCGATAGCATCACATTCTCTAATATGTTGCAAAAAAGCATTTCCTTTCCCCTCTCCTTTTGAGGCGCCTTTTACTAATCCAGCGATATCCACAAACTCTATCACCGCAGGAATTTTTTTCTTTGATTTTGAAAATTCATTTAGTTTTTCTAACCTTTCATCTGGCACAGGGATAATGCCCACCGACGGGTCAATAGTACAAAAAGGATAATTTTCCGCCGGCACACTTTTTTTAGTAAGCGCGTTGAAAAGTGTGGACTTCCCCACATTTGGCAACCCTACAATGCCAATGCTTAAATTCATTAAATTAGTGTAATGAAAATTTATATAAAAAGAAAGGCATAATATAAAAAGGTAAAGCCGTCCGATAAAATAGAATTTTTATTTATATCTGATACAATGTTTCTATTATTTATTTAATTTAAAATTAAAATGAAAAACGTAACAATATATAGCACTCCTACTTGCCATTTTTGTCATATGGCCAAAGATTTTTTCAAAGAAAATAATGTTGAATTTACTGACCACGATGTAGCCACAGATAGGACAGCGGCTGAAGAAATGGTCAAAAAATCTGGACAAATGGGAGTGCCAGTTATAGATATAAATGGAGAAATAATAGTTGGTTTTGATGAGCCAAGATTGAGAACACTCTTGGAGATTGCTTAAAAACAAAATTTTAATTTCTGAAGCTTTATAAAATTTAATAAGCTTTTTTACCCCACTTTTTTACCTTACTTAACCACTTCTTTCTTTTTTCTTCGGAGATACCTTTAAGAGGGCCGATTTTTTTGACTTTGACTTTGAAACCAGCAAACCACAATGTTCCTTTTTTTATTTCATTTGTCGTGTCACCAAAAATAAGTCGAGTAAAAAATGGGTGAGCATCTGAAGTGACAAAAACTCTCGCCGTCTTACCCTTCATCAAACCTTTCCAAAAAGTTCCTTTTTCATTAAATTGGAAAGCAAATCCTGGAAGCCAAATGCGATCAAAAAATCCTTTTAAGATGGCCGGCATAGTAGACCACCAAGACGGATAGATGATGACAAAATGCTGGCACCATTTTATGTCTTCTTGAATTTGTTTCAAATCTGGTTCAAGCTCTTGGATTTCTTTGTAGCCCTTATGTAAGATAGGGTCAAAATTTAAATCTCCTAGATTGACTCTCTTCACTTCATTTCCTGCTTCTCTTGCTCCTTCGGCATAAGCGTCGGCTAGAGTGGTGTTGAAGCTATTGCTGTCTGGATGGCCGACTAAAACTAAAACTTTTTTTATCATAAAATAATTATAACATTATCAACATATTTTTGGTCTAATTTTTTGACTATTTATTTTTAACTATTTTTGTTGTCTAACTCTAAAAATGAGTTGACAAAAGAGATGGATTTGCTATAGTGTAAATGGATTTCCTCTTGAGGGAGGGATTTGGAGAGAGAAGGGGGGGGTTGACTTGGACACCAGCCCCCCCCACGGACACAGAACCTCTTTTAAGAGGTTCAATATGGACCAGTGCTTGCGCTGGTCCTTTTGCTTTCTTTTTTTATTTACTGATTAGTATCTTTGAGGAAAGCCAAAGCCCCATAAAGTCCTCCAAAGTCTCCAAGCTCGGCTTTTTTTATGGCAGGGAGTTTGGGGAATATTTTTAAAATTTCTTTGAGATAGTTTTCGGTTTTATCAAGTGGTATGGCTGGGTCGCCCGTTATCATAGAACCACCGAGGACCACCACATCCGGTGACCATTCGACGATAATATTGTTTAAACCAATAGCCAAAATTTTTGCGTGTTCATCCCAAATATTTTGGTCTGTTATTTCTTTGGGATTTTTGCCTGTCTTTTTGGCTAGAGCTTTGCCGGAGATAAGGTCTTCAAGAGTCTCTCCTGAACTCATATTTATTATTTGTTTGCCCGGTTCAAAACCGATAGAGCGTTCATCCAACTTCCTTTCGACAATCCTAGCTCCGCCAACTCCGGTGGAGACAGTGATGTAAGCGACTATATTGAAGTCTCTACCTGCTCCCCAACTAGCTTCGCCCAATCCGACTATGGCCGAATCATTTTCTATGAAGACATCGGCATCAAAACTTTTTTCCAAATCTATTTTTAATTTTTCAGGATTCCAATCAGGGATACTTCTGCTCATCCCCCCAGCTATTGATTTTATTTCTCTATTGCCACTGCAATCCTTTATGAGTTTATTAAAAACATCTCGGCAATCATTATAATTTTTTGGTGTCTCAACAACTTTTGGCTCTTCAAATATCTCTCCATCTACAGAGTAAGCGACTCTGATTTTAGTGGCACCAATATCAAATAAAATTGAATTATGAATCATAAATTATGCAAAGATTTTTTATAATTTTCTACTGCTGGTTGGCCATAAGGGTCTACTTTAAACAATTTAGCCAGCTCTAAAGTGACATTCATCATATAAGCCATAAAGCTTCCGATTTCTCTCTCGTTTATTTTTTCTATTTCATATTTTATAAATGGCAAACCTGCTTCTTTGTATGCTTCTGATACTTCTTCATAAGCTCTGTCATTGATACTCTCTTTTATCTCAAAGAAAGATTTTACAAAAATAGTAAATCTGTTTTTAGGACCGCCCAAATTGAGTTGAAGCATTGAATGCATATCAACGGGACCAATAGAGACGGTTGGGGTCAGTCCAACTCTTTCCCCTTCTTCATTTTCTTTGCCCAAACTTTCTGCTATGAGCTGTCTACACCACTTCCCTAAATCTTCAAGTTCTGAATTAAAAATAAAAAAATCTAAAATATCAAAACCCTTCTCATAATTGTCATAAATATTTTTAGCTAAATGTTTGGCTGGATTATCTTCAGTTTCTTCACTACACTTTATATCCATCTCTTTACCTCCAGCTACAAAAGCATCAGCATCTAGTCCGGCTACATTAAGAACTGTGGTATGAGGGGTGGTAAAACTACTAAAACGGCCACCAATCCCTTCAGGCCAAGGTATTTTTTCAAATTTATTTTTTTCAGCCAATTGCCAAAGAGTCGAACCGAGAGATGAAATGATAATCACTCTTTCACTAATAGGAGAACCAAATTTTTCAGACAAGATATCAAATGTTTTGTGGAATGTTTCTAAAGTTTCTGCGGTTTGACCAGATTTACTGATGGTTATAAATACTACTTCTTCCAAATTTATTATTTCATTTTTGACAAAATTGGTTATTTCTTCGTATTCACGGATATCTGGAGATTCAAGAAAGAATAATTTTTTCTCTACATTAGTTTTATGTAAAGTCATAGCATTCCAAACTGCTTTGGAAGCCAAGTCAGAGCCACCAATACCAATCACAAATATATATTTGGCTTTTTGATATTTATCTATCTGCATTTTTAAATTATAGCAAATAATAATAAAAAGCACCCTCATCGCGTTGGCACGCGATGAGGGGCTGGACTCGGACGATCGAGTTTAGTGTCTTATCTCCTCCTTTTTTTTAATGCTGTTGGGGGTTTGGAGTGAAATATGACAAACGTTGCATTTGCCACCATTTTGCTTAGTATCGTTTGGGTGATTTCGATACCCACACTCGCAGACTCTCCACTTCACAGCAACTAACTTCTGGGAGGGAAACTGAGCTCGAACTGACATCTTCTTGCCTTTCTTGAGATTGGATTTGGAGAGGTACTTGCTCCATCGTCAATTATGCATTTAATAATAAAAAATGCAAGCTTTTGGTCAAAAACTGTGGATAAATAAGCTTTTTTAAACAAAGGAAAAGCCGGCACGTCAGGACGCGCCGGCCAAATCTTGATCCTCTCGGGAGATTAGTGCAATTCCCTTTTGAAAAATCTTACGTTTTCGTCTGGAGCTAACTCGACCTGCAAGTCCCAATCAGTTCCGGGTCGAAAGTCAATACCGAAATGCAACGGGCTTTTTTCCCCGAGGATAGCAGTCAAAGCGCTCTTGACACGAGAGAAAAGCTCTCCAGCTTCTTCGGCTCCTCGGTAGCTGGAGCAAAATCTTAGAGGATTTCTTGCGTCTTTTGCTCTTGCCAACACTCCTGTGATTTCCGTAGCAGTTACAGCTTGTGTCATCTACTCTCCTAAAAGTTGGGATTGTGCTTCTAAAAATAAATACTACCTCTAAACAACAAAAAAGTCAAAAATATTAATTGTGGATAATTATTTAGATTAACATTACAGCACAAGGTTTGTTTAACTGGTCTTTTTTTATATTATATAATAAGATTTCTTTATGTTATATAAAAAAGTTCTAAAACCGATATTGTTCAAATTTGACCCAGAAAAAGTTCATAATTTTTTTGTTTTTATGGGTGCTTTTGCGGGTAAAAGTGTATTTTTTAAAAAAATAGTGAGGTTTTTTTATGGCTATAAAGGCGCAGATATTTCTAAAACAGTTGATGGTCTAACCTACCAGACCCCTTTTATTCTTTCTGCAGGTTTTGATTATAATGGCAAGCTTCCGGCTATTTTGTCCGATATTTCTTTTGGTGGAGTTGAGGTCGGCTCTGTTACGGCAAGATTTTGTATGGGAAATAAAAAACCACGTCTCAAGAGACTCATTAAATCAAAAAGTATTTTAGTTAATAAAGGTTTAGCCAATGAAGGTGTAGAAACTATTATTGAGCGACTAAAAAAATACAAAAAACAAAATGCTTTTGTAGTAGGTGTCTCTATAGCTCGGACCAATGATGAAAAATCATGCTCGACAGAAGCTGGTGTGGAAGATTATTTTTATAGTTTTAAAAGATTGAATGAAGAAAATGTGGGAGATTATTATACTTTAAATATTTCTTGCCCGAACGCATTTGGCGGAGAATCTTTCACTGTCCCTGATTTGCTTGAAATATTATTAGCAAAAATTTCCTCTATCCCCTGCTCTAAACCTATTTATATAAAAATGCCAATTAGTCTAGAATGGTCAAAATTTAACGAACTTCTTAAAATAATAGAAAAATTTGAAGGCATAAAAGGAGTTATTATTGGTAATCTAAATAAAGATTATAATTCTCTAGTTTATAGAGATGAAGCTCCAGAAAAATATCAAGGAGGGTTAAGTGGTAAACCGTGTTTTGAAACTTCAAATAAATTAATCAAACAGACGAGAGAAATTTATGGCAAAAGATTTACTATTATTGGCTGTGGCGGGGTGATGTCTAAAGAAGATATGGTGGCAAAATTTGAAGCTGGTTCTGACTTGGTAGCTCTAATAACGGGAATGATTTATAATGGTCCTGGCTTTTTAAAAGAGCTTTCGGATTTTTATTATAAAAATATAAAAATATAAAAATGAATATCAAAAAAATATTAGGTATTGTTTTAATCTTTATCGTTGTGGGTATTTTGGCAATTTTTGCTTTTAGGAGTGAAGGTGGAACTTTATTTACAAACAATGATAATCCAATAATAGATAGTATAAGTGGTGATAGTTTGATTAAACAAAAATTTTCAGGACAAAATTTTTTTAATACTGATACTGTTATTCCTTCTGAATCTAATAATCCTAAAGATATTGCTTGGACTGCTTTTCAAAAATATCTGAAATACAATAAAGAGCAAAATTTAGAAGGGGTTAAAAGTGTTGTTTACAAAGTAGCTCCAATTTGTGAGGACCTTAAAGATATAATTGATTGTAAGGCAAGGATGAGCTCAGCTTACGCTTATGGTGGAGCTTTAGAAAAAAAAGATTTTGTAAATATTTGGAGTGATGAAAAGCAGATTATTTTAGCAACTAATTTTAAAATACAAGAAGATGATAGTATTTTGGGTCGCCATAGAGCTATTATCTTTTTTGTTAAAGACAATGAAAGTCTTAAACTTTTAAGTTTTAGTCCTTTTAAAGGGGCTACTGTCAGTAAAGGCGTTGCTTCTAGAGAAGAGATTGATGATAGGTTGATTATTTATACTGAAGATAAAGATGAAGATGGTATAGCGGATTATGATGAAGAATGTTTATCGCCAAAAGAGGGAGAGGTTTGTGTTAAAACTAATCCTAAGATTCGTGATACCGATGGTGATGGACTTTGGGATGGAGTGCAAGCTTTGATGACTAAATAATACAAGGGCTACCCTTGTATTATTTGAGTTTTATTTTTTAGTCATTTTAGTACGTTCTAGTTCGGTCAAGTATTTTTTGCGGATGCGAGTAGATTTGGGAGTGATTTCTAAGTATTCATCTTCAGACATTATCTCTAACCCACTTTCAATTGTGATCAGTGTTGGTGGTGCTAAATATACTTTGTCATCACTACCACTGGCGCGCATATTGGTTAGCTGTTTTCCTTTGGTTGGATTGACTACCATATCGTCTCCTTTGGCGGTATTGCCGACCACCATCCCTTCATATACTTCAGTTGTTGGGCCGATATAAAGAGTTCCTCTGGTTTGAAGATTGTCCAAAGCAAAAGCTAAAGCTTTGCCTTTTGTCATAGAGACCATTGAGCCGGTATTTTTCTTTTGTATTTTCCCAGCGTAAGGTTTGAAGCCGATTACCTGACTAGAAAAGATACCTTCACCTTTAGTATCAATAACAAATTGATTTCTATAACCAAGAAGTCCGCGAGTTGGACCTTCAAAAAGAAGACGAAGATGGTCATTATGAGCTTTGGTGCTAGACATCACAGCTCCACGTTTGCTCAATTTTTCTATCACCACTCCTTGCATTTCTTCTGGTATATCAATAGTGATTTCTTCAAATGGCTCGCTTTTTATTCCATCTATTTCTTTTATAATAACTTGCGGTTCTGAAACTTGAAGTTCAAAACCTTCTCGGCGCATATTTTCTAGTAAAATAGCGATATGGAGCTCTCCTCTGCCATAAACTTTTATATTATCTCCGCCAGAGGCGGATCCGCCTTGGGCGGAAAAATCTACTTTTAGTCCGACGTTTATCTCAAGTTCTTTTTCTAGACGTTCTCTTATTTGTCTGCTAGTGACAAATTTTCCCTCCCGACCACCAAAAGGAGAATTGTTAACTAAAAAATTTAAGGCGATAGTTGGTTCGTCTACTTTGATGATAGGCAAACTCTCTGTTTCTGGATCAGAAACTATAGTATCCCCAATATATATATTTGGTAGACCAGCGAGCATTACAATATCCCCCGCTTCCACCTCTTTAACTTCTTTTCTTTTGATACCTTCAAAAGTAAACATTTTTATTATTTTTCCTTCTTCTATACCACCAGAAGATTTTTTAACAAAAACTTTTTGTCCATCTTTGATAGTACCTTGATAAACTCTAGCGATAGCCATTCGGCCTAAAAAATTATCATAAGCTAGATTAAAAGGCTGTGCTTTGAGAGGAGCTTCTTTATCATTTTTGGCTGGGGGTATTTTTTCTAAAATGGTATCCAATAAAGGATAAATATTTTCACCTTTGTCTTTCAAATTTTTCATAACTACTCCATTTTTGGCGATAGCATAAATGGTAGTAAAATCTAGCTGTTCTTCAGTTGCTCCGAGATCAAAAAATAATTCAAATATTTCATCGTGTGCTTTTTGTGGATCAGCTGCTTTTTTATCTATTTTATTTAAAACCACTATTGGTTTATGACCAATTTCTAAAGATTTTTTTAAAACAAATCTAGTTTGAGGCATTGGTCCTTCTTGGGCATCCACGACTAGAAGCACTGAATCAATGGAACGCAAAATACGCTCTACTTCTGAACCAAAGTCAGCATGCCCCGGAGTGTCTACTATATTTATTTTAGTATCTTTATAAATAACGGATGCATTTTTAGAATAAATAGTAATACCACGCTCTTTTTCGAGCATATTTGAATCCATAGAGACTCCTTCTTCTTCAAAACCAGTCTGTTTTAAGATGGCGTCTGTTAAGGCGGTCTTGCCGTGGTCTACGTGAGCTATGATTGCTATGTTGCGTATTTCCATTTTGTTATAACTTGAAAAATAAAATCCCGCTAGGGAGATTACTTCTATTATACATTATTTATTCAACTAAAACAAATAGATGCATTATGATATGATGAAAAAAGAAGTTATTTAGCAGAAAGCAGAAAGGAGCTATTTCAATGTTTCCAAAAATAATTCAAGGCGGCATGGGGGTAGGTATCTCCAGCTGGTTTTTGGCAAAAAAAGTTTCAGAACTTGGTCAGTTAGGCACTGTTTCTGGAGTGGCGTTTGAAAAAATTTTCGCTCGCGGACTTCAAAATGGTGACCCAGGTGGCCACTTTCGGAGAGCTCTTTCTCATTTTCCTTTTCAAGAATGCGCAGAAAGAGTGCTCAAAGAGTTTTTTGTGGAGGGTGGAAAACCTGAAAATGTTGCTTTCAAAGCGACACCAGTTTTCAATATCAAACCAACTTCTTTTCTAATCTCGCTTACTATTTGTGCGAATTTTGCACTCGTCTGGTTAGCGAAAGAAGGGCACTCCAACCCAGTGAGCATCAACTACTTGGAAAAAGTGGCTCTGCCTCACCCTTATGCTATTACGGGCGCTATGATGGCTGGAGTGGACTTTGTCACTATGGGAGCGGGTATTCCGCTTCAAATTCCAGAGCTACTTCGTAGCATAAGCGAAGGCGGGACAGCTAGTTATCGTGTGCCTGTAATAGGCACAAAAGTAACTAGCTGGGATATGAAGTTTGATCCGGAGAAATTTTTTGGAAGCAAATTGCCTCCGATGAAAAAGCCCGGGTTCATCCCCATTATCTCGTCAAACCTTTTGGGAAGTATTCTTATGAAAAAACTGCCAGAAGGAAGCGTTTACGGTTTTGTTGTGGAAGAGCCGACAGCGGGTGGACACAACGCCCCACCCAGAAAAGGAAGTGTTTATGGCCCCAAGGATGAAGTGGACTATTCCAAAATAGTAGATCTCGGTCTGCCATTTTGGATCGGAGGTTCAAAAGCTTCTTCTAAAATGCTTAAGTGGGCACGTTCAATCGGCGCCAACGGTATTCAGGTTGGATCTATTTTCGCTCTTTGTGAAGAGAGTGGGATGGATTCCAGATTACGAGCGGAAGTTCGCAAGCTCGGGTTTAAAAACGAGCTTTCTGTCAGAACTGATATGCGTTTTTCTCCGACAAGTTTTCCCTTCAAAGTGGTGAAATTAGTCGACACCCTTTCCGAGTTAGAAGTATATCAATCTCGGATTCGTAAATGTGACCAAGGTGTATTGGTTTCTCTTTACGAGAGACAAGACGGTTCTATTGGTTTTCGTTGTCCTGCTGAACCTGTAGAAAAATTTGTTTCCAAAGGTGGAAACGAAGAAGATACTGCAGATAGAGGGTGTCTCTGTAATGGACTTATTTCTACATCTGGGTTTGGCAACTCTAATGAACCTCCAGTGGTTACTCTTGGAGACGATGTTTCTTTTCTTCCATTTTTAATGGAAAATGAAAATAGTTCATATGGCGTTGGAGATGCTATGAACTATCTTCTTGGAGTTTTATGACCGTCCCGGTGAAATATCGGGGCGGTTTTTTTGGATATTAGACGTTTTTTATCATCTCTTATGAATTGAGACTAAGAAACGTTTTTAGAAATGTGTCCTGCCATTTTCATCATATGCACAGTCTTTTCGCCACCAAAAACTTTTAAAAGTTTTTCATCTGAAACGATGATTCTTTTATCTTTTGTATCTTGAAGATTGTTGGCTTTGATATAAACCCATATTTTTGATACTATTTCTGATCGGGGCATTGGACCTTTACCAACTACAGCTTCAAGCTCTGGGCTCAAAGTCAGTGGCTTCATAAAAGCAGAATTTGTTTTTGCCATATTTAAAATTATTTTATTAAATGATAATAAACTGATTATATAACATATCTATTATAAATTCCAATGTTAAAAAGTGGATTCAATTTCCTACCAAAAAATTAACAAAAAGAATTAAAAAAATACCAAAGATAGTCCAAACAATATAGTTAAAATATTTTTTCTCTTGACGAGAGTGTCTGATTGATTTTGGGACAAGGTCTGCCAAAAGGATATAAATGAAAACGCCAGCTGTAAAGCCGACAAATGGCCCAATCAAATATTCCAAAGAAGAAAGATAAAAACCCCCAATGGCTCCAATCAAGATAGTGCTTGAAGTCAAAAAGTTTAAAGTCAAAGCTTTTTTGGTAGAATAACCTGCATTTTTTAAAACAAAAAATTCAGATATTTCTTGAACTATTTCATGAATAAGGATACCAAAAGCAACCATTAAACCAAGTTTGATATCGGCTACAAAAATTGGCGCCAAAAGAACACCATCTCCTATGTTATGAAAAGAATCGCCAATTAAAATTTTTTTAGCTCCCCCATTTAAATCTTTTGATAAACATCTTTGATTATCATGATGACAATGAATATCAGGATAAAATCTCTCTACAATCAAAAATACAAGAAATCCACAAATGATAGCCATCCAAACAAAAAAGGTGTTGGCGCCAAGCTCTAACGCCTCATTTACTAAGTTGTAACTGACGATAGTAAATACTCCAGAAGCAAAAGCCAATAAATATTTTATATTTTTTTTCGTCCAATCACTCAAAAATTTGATAGTAAAAAAAACTCCAACCAAAGAAGCCAGCATTATAAAAAAAGATGAAAATATTAAAGCGATTAGTTTCATTTATATAATAGCGTGGCCAAAACCTACTTAATTTTTACTTTTTTTGGTTTCTTTTTTTCTTTTTTATGTCCGTCTCCTTTTGCCATACGATTTATATTATTAATAAAAAGAGTTTTAAACTCTTATACAAAATTATATTACTATTTTGATATAGAAGCCAGTTTTAGATACAAAGAAGGAGAAGGGTTCCCCTTCTTCATTTAAAAAGTGTGGTGTAATTTGGGGATTGGAAAATACTGAGCGAAGGAGGAACAGATTTGGCATAAGGTACTAAAACGACGGCTTTTCTCAGAGTATATGTTTCAGTTTTCCTTTGGTTGGAGCGATTGTTGAAGCAAGAAGAATGGAATGCAAAACTCTCTCCATTTGAGATCGAGATAATCCTCGGTGAACACCAACAATATCTTTGATATGAGAGAAATGACCCTCTAAAGTGTTGGAAGTTTTTGGAATGTTTTTGTCTTTCTCAAAAGTGAAAAGGAATGGCAGGAATCTCCATAAAGACATGAATGCCCGGTAAAGAGGTTCGTGAGTGTAAAAAGTTTCTCCTGTAAAAGGGTTGATTGTTTTTTCGTTAAGAAAATTTTGATATTTTTCAATATATTTTTTCAGATAATTTTTGAAAGTATTTCCGTCGGTATAGCAGAGTGTTTTGGTTAAAGCTAAAAGTGCTTGACCAGCTTCAAGTTCTGGATTTAAAGTTGTGCCACAAACCACAATTCTTTTCATGTGCACATGGCACATTTGGAAAGGAATATCGAAAAAGGCTTGCCTTAAGCCTCCAAATCCATCTCCGGTAATGGAGAGAATTTTGTATCCTAAACCTTCAAGGTATTTTCTTCCTTCAACATATGCACTGGTGGTTTCGGTGTCAAAAAATTTCCACCAGAGATTTTCTTTTCTTTTTGGGTCTCTGAAAACCACCACACACCAACTGGTTTTCTCTCTTCTTTCACCAAAATATGTAGCGTCAGCCACCAGATTGATTTTTCTGGGCTGATGAGTTTTCTCCGGAGCTTCATACGAAGTTAGGGCATCCCTCAGGGTTTTTCTGTATACTCCGTGTTTGCCTTTTAATTCTCGTAGTGTTTGTTTTTCAAACACATATTCACCCCAAATTCTTTTTTGAAATGCAACTTTCTCTCTTCTTTTGTTTCGAAATCTCTTGTTGCAATCATTGCAACTCCAGGTTTGAATGTCTCTTTCCAAACCTCTCCTCTTTGTATTAATTGAACCGCAATTCGGACATTTTTTCTGTTTTTTTAGTCATAGTATCTAAAAAATACCCGAACTGTGGCTTAACTGCAAGTCAGAACCCTCAAAACAGGCCGTCGTTTTAGTACTTTATGCCACAGATTTTTTGAATTAAAACAGAGAACCCGCACAGACAACATTTCAAGATGCCTATGCGGGTTGGATCCTCGGGCTAATAGCGGATATTGCGCCACTAATATCTCGCCTCCAGCTTCTAGGCCACCGTCTGGAGCAGACTGTTTTTATTGGCCACCTTCCCCATTGAAGGCCGTCTAGCATTAAGAATTATATATGAAATAAAAATAAAATCAACAACTTATTATACTTAAAATATAAATTTTTGGTATAATGGGTTTATTATAAATAATTAAAAACAATGATTGATATTGGATCTCAATTTGGATTAGGTATGTTTTCTTGGCTTGTCCTTCCTCTTATGGTTTGGTCTCTATTTTGGAAAGGTCTTGCCCTTTGGCACTCTTCTAGACGCAACAAAGAATGGTGGTTTATAATTTTACTTATTGTAAACACTCTAGGTATACTAGAAATAATATACCTCTTCGGCGTTCTAAAACTAAAACTCCACGATTTGTTTAAGAAAAATTAGAATATTTTTCTGTTTTAAGTTAACCTAAATTTTTATCGATGAGGACATCCAGCCCAACAACATGGTCTGCGCTTTCCTTCTTTTAACCCCTTCCTTACTCTCTCAATTCGATTATTCCTTTTACAATAATCATATTTTAATTTTAGCAGATTTTTTGGATTAAAAACGACGGGTTATGAATTTGTTAAATCAAATGTGATTTTTCTCAAAATACTAGCCGTTATCCGTGCATCTTCTAGAGCATCATGATTTCCTCTTGGAGGAAAACCAAATGCTTGAAATATATTTTCTGAATCGTAATTACCTTCATACCCGTTTTTAAGCAAATAAATATACGCAATGGGCCAAATGTCTAAGGTATGGTAATCGTATTCTAAAGGATTTATTCCAGCTTTATTCATTATGTTTCTCAAATGCTGTATATCTAAATCAGAAACGAAAGAAGCAATAAAAACATTCGTCCCAAATTTTTTATAAAATTTCTTTGCCACCTCATCTGGTTGAGGCGCACTGTTTAACATATCTTGAGTGATTCCAGATTTAAGACTTGGCACGCCTTGCATATCTAAATATATATAACTTACAAATCTGTCTTTCTCCTCTAGTGTTTCTTTATCCAACAAAACAGCGCCTAATTGTTTAGGTTTATAGTGTCCTCCTTCAAAATCTATAACCAATATATCTTTTAAAAATTTCATACTTTTGATGCACCTTGAACTACACACGAGTTGGGTTCATAATACTAGTTTGCTAAACTTTATCAAATTTAATTTCTTTTCTCTTTTCCAGCTTTTGATTTCTATCTCTCGTCGACGAGCTTCTTTGAGAGTTTTGAAAGTTTCCGAATATAATAATTTCACAGGTCTTCTGATTTTGGTGTAATGCGCTCCCCATTTGGAGATGTTATGTTGTCCTAGTCTTCTTGTGAGATCATTGGTGCAACCGACATAAAGAGTTTTGTCGGAGCATTCTAAAATATAGACAAAATATTTCATAAATTGAACAGCCCTTCGCTTCGCTCAGGGAGCTCAATTTTTATAGTCACTACGTTTCTTAAAAATTGGCTGCTGTGTCTCCTGAACAAAATCCGAACTTTTTTCCAACAAAATCCCGATGTGGAATGAATCGCCCCACCACCGCCTCGCTCCGCTCGGCAACCCCGAAAGAAAAACACTCCTTGCTT